>Ga0316207_10000721_pt1 | contig 48041 bp, 46 predicted proteins | sample 6weekpyrite_MG_FD_204943 | JGI IMG/M metagenome (GOLD analysis project Ga0316207, IMG submission 204943) | Microbial mat bacterial communities from mineral coupon in-situ incubated in ocean water Damariscotta River, Maine, United States -... | ecosystem: Environmental > Aquatic > Marine >... | reverse complement strand
CTGGTGTTGCTCACTACAATGGTTCAGAATCTGCAACTACGAATCCGGCTTTAATTACTAAGTCTAAGGGTACTCACTTCACTTTTGGTGGTACGTATTTCCGTCCATCTGTTGAAGTTCAGACTAGTAACACTCTAGCTGGTTCAGGACTTGATGGTGCTAATGATGGTACTGCGAAAAGTGATGCAAAACATAACGTTATTCCTTATGTTTCATTAACTGAAAACCTAGGAAATGGTTGGGCTGTTGGTGCATCTATGTTTGGTTCTGCTGGTATGGGTACAGACTGGAGATCATCTGCGCCACTTGGTGATGCAAATATGATGACTAATCCAGGTTTTGCTGGATTTATTAATCAAGGTGATCAAGATCCTTTCGGAAACTATGCTAATGTTAATGGCACAGGTGGTGGTGAATTAGGTCTATATAGTATGCGTTCAAACTTATTACTACTTAAATTTTCAGTGCCAATTGCTTATGGACAAGATAACTGGTCAGTTGGTATCGCTCCAGTATTAATGTATGGTTCTCTAGATATTTCATTTCAATCTCCAGATAGATACTTTGTAGGTAATAACTTTCTTGGTGGAGGAACAATTGATCCTCTAGATGGTTCTTTAGGATACAGTGCACTATTTAATGGTGGTGCTAATTCAGTAGGAAATGGTTCATCTTCATCTTTTGGTCTAGGTCTTGAAATTGGTGGTCAATATACACTACCAGATATGGGTGTTACTTTAGGTGCAACATACCATTCATCAATTGAAATGGAATACAAAGGTCAAATCTCTACTGCAGCTTCTGCATTTGGATATGGCACGCCAGGTGCTGCATTTGGTGCATTCTCTGACAAGTTAGAACAACCAGCAGAATATGCTTTAGGTGTTGATTGGACTGAGGGAGATATCTCTTTAACAGCTGATTGGAAAAATATTCGTTGGGGTAATGCACGTGGTTACCAAGATTTCGGTTGGGAAAACCAAAATGTATATGCTCTAGGTGCAGAATTTAGAATGGATGATTTAGCACTTCGTTTAGGGTATAACTATGCTAAAAACCCAATTAAAAACAGTACAGATACAACTGCAGTTAATAATGGTGGTGGTGCTATTACAAATGCTAACACAAATGGTGATACATTAAATGCTCTTAATGCAGTTATGTTCCCAGCGATCACAGAACGTCATTATACAATTGGTGCGGGTTACCAGTTCACTAAAAATGTTGGTGCTGATTTAGCAGTAACGTATGCAACTAGTCCTGATGCAACTTATAATGCTGACTCAGTAGGTCTTGGTACAATTAAAGTTACTAATGATCAAATTGCAGTATCTGCAAACCTTAACTACTCTTTCTAAGAACAGTTAACCTTCTACTGCCCTTGGGCGGTAGTTTTTCTCTTTTAAAACTCTTTCAATATTTTTGCTATTACAAACAGCTTTGTATTTATAATATATACTTTTTTCTGTGTGTGACTTGACTCTCTCATTTTCCACGATAACTTCACATTTTCATTGCATAATCTTCTAATGAGCATTTGAAAACTGTTTCAAATGTTACCAATAGTAAAAAAAGAACAGCTTATACTGTTTATAATAAATTTGTTAATCATTGCTATGATAAAATGGTTATCAAATTTCCCTAAGGAAGAACTATGTTTACAAAAACAATTAAAACTGTAGCAGCAGCTTTACTACTTGTTGGTAGTGTGGCTGTAGCGCAAGATGGTATCTATTTCAACGCGGCAAAGGGTGACAAAGAGCACGCTTATAACACAATGGTTAATGAGAAGATGGAAGGTATTGGTTTTATGCTTTCTGATCCACATGAGCGTATTAATGATGCTTATGCTGAAAAATACTCTAAAGAGCCTGGATACAAAAAAACACTTGACAACTTGGGATTTTTCTCAATTGCAAATGATGAAGGGATTCGTCCACTGCTTTTAAAAGATCCACGTCTTGGTGGTTTCTCTCCATTTAACTTACATGTGTATAAATATGTTGGTGAAGATGTAACACGTGTTGGTCATGTTAATCCAGAAGTTATGCTTGATATCGTAGGTATTACAGACAAGCAGATCCGTGCTGATTTTATCGCGACGTTTAAACCTCTTGATGCCTTAGTTGACAAAGAGATTGGTGGGAAAAAAGAAGTTATTACTTTTGATAAACTTCCTGCAACTAAATTAATGGAATTTGAGTTGACATTTGAGCGTCCTGAAGGCGTTACAAAAGATGATATCTTAGATGGTGAGTTTGAAGGTCTTGATACATGGATGTCAGATGAGTTTGAAGCAGCATTTGAAGATAACAAATACATTATTGCAGGTTATAAAAACTTTGCAGAAGCGTACAGAGAAAATGAAGCTGATTTTGAAAAATATGACTTTTACTCTACGTACTCTTTATGTCACTTCTTCTTCTCATATGGTGTGTTTAACCATGGAAATGCACAAGCAGGTGCTTTTGCTCCATGTTCAATGTACATGTATGTTGAAAAAGGATCTAATGTTCTTAAAATCGGTATGCCTTACTTAGAGAACTGGATTAATGTTGCTGGTATTAAAGATCAAAAACAAATTGACTCTATCCGTAAACTTGATAAACAAATTATCGAGATTATGGAAGGTTTAGGGGCTAAATTAAAATGAGAAACGTATTTGGAACGATAGCACTTGTTGTACTTGTTGCATTAACAGGTTGTAGCTCTAAAGAGCTAAATGCAGGTGAAGCACAAGCACCAAAGGTTGTTAAGGCTTATATGGTAGGTCCTATGATGACATCTGAAGCGGTTAGTTCTAAACTTACTGCTTCTGGTTTTGAAGTGCTTGGAACTTATCTTGTTAATAAGAAAAACAAGCTAGAAACAGTTGTCTTCACAAATGATGCACTAAAAGCTATGGCGAACAAACCAGGTCGTGGTTTTGCGGGTATTGGTCGTATCTTAGTTGATGGTAAAAATGCTCAAATCTCTATCTCTAATCCAGTCTATTTTGGAAAAGCATTTATGCAAGATGAGGCAGATTATGCTCAGATGGTTGCGGTTAAAGATGCTTTAACGGCTGCATTTCCTGGTCTTAAAGAGGCTGCTGATCAATGGGATTACGCTGGTTTAGCGGATTACCACTTTATGGTAGCTATGCCGTATTACCAAGACTCAATTGTAATTGGTGAGGGTGATGCAGCTGCTTTACTTGCAAAGGCAGAAGCTTACAAAAAAGGTAAAATGCACCTTTTCACTCTAAAGCTTGCTGAGAACAAATATCTTGTAGGATATGACCTTTCAAAGCGTACGGCTAAGTTTCCAGAGAAGATTGGTATTGAAAAAGCAGGACTTCTTCCGTATACAATCTTGATTGAGAACAATGAAGCGCGTATTCTTGCACCTAAGTTCTACTTAGCAGTATCTTATCCACAACTGACTATGGGTCAGTTTATGAAAATTGCAACTGTTCCAGGTGCAATCGAAAAAGATCTTTCTAAGCCTTTTAAATAAACTTTCTTGACCGTCTTTTGACGGTCATTTTCTCTTCTTTTTAATTAACCCATTTTTTTAATACTTGATTTTGTCACTTGCTGATATAGTTTAGATAATCTATTAATATATAGGAATATTTATGCATGATATTTATAAAGATGAAGCAACAGATGAATGGTTTTTCCCTGATGGGGCTTATATATTAAGTGAAACTGATGAAAAAGGTATCATAACCTATGCGAATGATATCTTTTGTGAGGTAGCTGGTTATACGCTTGATGAGCTTATTGGTGAGCCCCATAATATTGTTCGTCATCCTGATATGCCTAGAATAGCCTTTAAAGGCCTTTGGGATGACATTCAATCCAAGGGCTTCTGGACAGGTTATGTGAAGAATATGCGCAAGGATAGAGGTTATTACTGGGTATATGCAACTGCCTTGCGTAAGGTTGCTAGTGATGGCACTGTTTCTTACCTTTCAGTACGTGTTAAACCAGGTCGAGCTAATGTGAAAGAGTGTACGAAGTTGTATATTGAATTAAAAGCTGAAGAGTAAGAGTTGTAAAAGTTGTTTATCTATTAATAAGCATTAAAATCAATATCTGTTTTATTAAGCAGTTGGAGTAGGTTAGTTATAATTTCTAAAAAGTAGAATGATGAAGATAGTAGTAGGATTATTGATAGCTTTTTTCCTTTTATCAGGCTGTGCTCCAAAATGGGTAATAGCAGAGCCTGTGACTAATATGGATAAAGTCTATAAAAACGAGCACCTTTCCCTGCTTTCTCCAGAAGGAGTAAATGGTGAATGGATGGCTAAGATCCATTTAAGTGGTAGTTTTTCTTTTAGGATGCGGCCCGGGGGAGACAATTGGTCACAATATACCTTTGGTGTTTATTTATCTGAACTTGACCCAAAAAGTGATTGGTTTGACTTATATCCTAAGAAGGTCATGGAGGGAGATGAGAGTGTTGGTGAATGGGGAAATCTTAGAAAGAATCCTTATGAGTTTGTCTTTATAGACGGAATCCGCTGTGTGAAAATGTATAATGGAGTTTCTCAACAAGGTGCCAACTTAAAGACGGTATCACAAAGAAATAAGTATTATGGAAGTCAAAGCAATAAGATTCAATACTCCTGCCCCTTAGTCACAGAGAGTGGAAAATATAAACTGGTAAGGATAGATTATTGGGCAGACTTTATGAATCCTTCTATTGAGCAGGGTACTGATGTAAATAAAAGTTTTGCTGACTTGAATCGACGTGTTCAGCGTTCAATTAATAGTCTTAAAATAAGTAGAAAAGATTATTTTAGAAATGTTAACTATAGGATAATCATTGAAAAGTAGTGTCAGTTTAAATAATTAAGACCTTAAAAAATCAAGAAAAGTCCATCAATCTTCAAAAAGTTAAAGAAACTCTGGCTTCTTTAACCCTTTATTTAGTTCTTGTTCCTGCTAAGTGTTCTAATACATAAACCATTTTCAAAATTATAGGTTCCGCTCAGAACACCATCTTCATTGATAGTTCCTTGTCATTTGTTATACCGCTTACGGTACTGTCTACTAGGTTTATACTAGTAATACTTGTACCAAGACTTGTTGTTCCGGTAAGGCTTGTCCCATTAGCAACGGTTGAAATGACATTAGTGGTTGGACTTATTTTTAGCACATTAAAAATGTCCTTTACTCATCAGAGTGTTGAGAAGATGAATGTTCAAGTTATTCATGGATATTTTTCACGCGAGGAAAAATTTTCTGATGATTTGACTGTTAAACGTGTGGCATTTTATACGAAGCTATCCCTTTCTGGTTCAAGAACTAGGATTAGTCTTTTCAAGGTATTTCAGCAATTATTGATACTAATGGAAAGATATTAATGAAATCTAGCTCTGAAGGAACTGAATTGCTTTATGGCAATGTTAGTCTCTATGAATGAGCAACACCGTATGCTGTCTATGGAAACAATCTTATACTCAGTATTATAGTTTTTTTACTAGGTATAGGTATTTTTTTAGTACTACAAAGAGATAGAGTCAAATGACTCTATCGTTTAACGTTTAAGTGGGTTTCCATTTGGCGTGATTTTTCCACCAAAACCTAGGATAATCTCTGTGATTTCTTCATCAAGTTTATCAATGATATCAAGCTTTTTAGGATCTGTCATACCAAGAGCGCCTGACCAAGCACGTAGTGAAGGCATACCGATAACAAACTTGTTTTCACCTTCTTTGATGTATACATACATTGAACATGGGGCAAAGATACCTGCCATTGGCACGCCTTTTACACCATCAAACACATTATATGAGAACTCAATATGACAAAGGTCATAGGCCCAAAACATTGTGTATCCTGGCATCACATCTTCATCCGTGTTAAAACTCTCTTTTACATTGTAAAAACCAGCAATGATATAGCCCTTTGTCTCAAAGGTAGACTCGAAGTTCTCTTGGAACTCATCCATAAAGTCATCAATATCTTCTGGCTCTTCAAAAGGGATCTCAAAGTTCAGCATCGTGTCTTCAGCGCGACCTTGTAGAGGAAGATAGGTCTTTTTACCACCGAGCTTTTTATCGATAGCTGCGTCGAGTGGTTCAAACATCTTAATAAAAGGTTTGCGTACTTCTGGATCGCTGATTTCAAGGATATCTAACATAGCCTCAGGAGTCATGTGCGCTACGGTAGTTGGTCCATCTGCCTTTTTGCGGTAAGTAAGAAGATTGAAGGGATTAAAGCCTCCTATGCGTGGATCTTTGTTTAAGAGTGGTCTTACATCTTTGTCATTTACTAATGAATCAAAGGCGATGTTGTCAAGCCATGTTTCACCAAATTGTTGTGCGTATACTGCTTGAACGTTATGGTGAGGGTCATTTACAAAAAAGCCTAACTCTTTTGCATCCTCTTTAACAAACTTGAAAAATGCTTCATCATTGTTTTTCTCGTAAGTCCACACTACGGCGAGGTTTTTATTGTCAGTTGGAGTATATTTAACATCATCTGCTTGAGGTTTTGCAAATATTGAAACACTTAGTAGTGCTGGTATTATGAGGGTAGATAGTAATTTCATTGATATCCTTTATGCATTCACTTCACTTAGAAGTATAGTCTTAGCTAATAAGTATAGCTTTTATTTGAAGGATTTAAAATAAAACAGGGGGATTAAGGAGTGCGTAGAGTGCCACTTGTTACCAAGTGGCTTAGTAAAAGGGTTTATCTATTCGATAATTTCGTTTACTACTTTTTCAATTAATGCTTGCGCTTCGATAAGTGTACCGAAAGTTGCTTTGTCAGTTGCATCTAAGTCAGTTGCAGAAATCCAGTTATCAACAGATGGGAATCCCATGTGAACTGTTGTTTCACCTTTTTTCATGTAGATGTAGTATGAACATGGAGCAAAGGCACCAACTTCTGGGTGTTCTTGGTGGATTGGGAAGATAACGTCTAGTTTACAGATTGAGTATGTGTCATACTGCTCAAAACCATCATATCCAGCATCACCAAATTCAGAAGCAAAGTCAACAAAACCTGGGAATAAGAAACCAATTGGCTCTAGTTCACCTTCAAATTCTGCTTCAAAGTCATCTTTTTGTTCAGCTCTCTCATCTTCGTCTGCACCATCAAACTCAGTTGTGAATGTAGTTGCATAAGATGTTTTCATGTCAGCTACATTTTTATATGAAAGCTCTTTAAAGTGACCACCTGGAAGTGCTGCTCTAAGTCCTTGTTCTAAGAATTTAGAGTAAGCAACTAGATCTGGATTATCCATTGGAATACCTGTTATTCTTGACATACCACGTAGTGTAAGTGAAGAGATACTCATTGTTTTACCATTGCTTGTGTCATCATCTCTGTTTGAGTACAGTGACATACTTAATGGAGAAAGAAGACCAATGCTTGGGTATTTTTTAGCTAATGCTAGTGTGTGTTTTGGTGAGTGTGTCGTAAAGAGGTGGTACGTTTCGTAATATGTTTTACCAAAACGTGGTTTGAACGGAGAGTTCATGTTATTGTTACCATCAATACTAAATCCAGTCTTTTCAAATGCCGCTTCAATTGTTGCTGCAGTGATTTTACCATCTTCATTTGATACAGTAAAGATACGGATATCTTGACCATCATCGATACCAGCAGTTGCTTTTGGTGCAGTTGCTGAACATGCTGTCATTGTAAGTGCTACAAGAGCAGATACTAAGATTGAATAAATCTTATTCATTAAGAGTCCTTTGTTTTATTGATTATCACAAAAATATGTAATTTTTGTAAACTTTAGCTATGGATTATAACGAATTAAAAGTTGATATACTCTTAGAGTTTAGAGAGAGACCTTCTCACCCTGTGTGATACTTCCTGAGGTAACAGTTTTTGCAAAAATTCCTCGATGCTCTTTTAAAAGTTTAGGGGCCTTTACATCGACTTTTGATAGGCCTTTACATAAGGTACAGTGTTGTGTAATTTCTAAGACGACCTCACCGATGTAGACCTTATCGCCAGGAGAGAGTTCGTAGGGATTGATATCCATTAAGATGTTTTCACCTAAGGAGCCATAAGGCATCTGTATATTGTTCGATTGCGCTAGGTCATAACTCTCTTGTGAGCTAAGTAAGATGGCCCTGTATTCATCTTTCCCATGAAACTTGTCATCTACAACGCCTTTTTCATCTAGCTTAAGTGTGGGTTGTTCTATGGTGATGGTTTCTGCATTGTTATTTTTCTTTGAGATAAAGAGCTTAAGTACCTTACCTTGAATACCTTGTTTCATGATAGCTTCTTAAAAAGTGAAAATAAAAATACAGAGGGATTGTTTAACACGAGGGGACCTTTGAAGTTAGAGTAAAGGCAAATGCCTTTTAACTCTAAGAAATACTTACTTGATTTTTGACTTATCAGTTTTAGTATTCCCTTTTTTATCAACCCATGTCATTTCGATTTTATCACCTTTAGCACCACCTTTGAACTGGAACTTGAAGATTGGGTTTTTAGATAGGAATTGACTTGTTGACGCGTCAAATACTACTTTACCGTTTACTGTTGCAGAGATGTGAGTAATGAAGTTAGCGTTGTTTCTATCTCCAGTTTTCTTTTCTGCTTGGTTATAAGTCATCATATCGTGCTTAGCTAGTGCTTTAACTTTAACGATATCGCCTTTTAATTTTGCTTTGATTTTCATAATTATTCCTTAATTAATAATATTTTTAAAACGGGTGTGATCCGATTTTATTCAAAATTTAGACAAAGTTATTTGTCTAAGATTTTGAATTATCCTTCACAACCACCAAGTGCTACTTCAAGAGTTTTAGAACCCTTGTAGAATTTACCATCTTTACCTTCAACGATTGCAGTGATAGTACCACTTGCTCCCATTTTCATCTTGATGTCATAATTAAGGATTGAACCTTCATTCATTTCAAAAACGATTACCGCTGCTTCAGGGTTAGCATCTTGAAATACTGCTACTGTTTTAGCATCAATATCAGATTTAACATTAACTGGGATTGCACCACCATTACTTGCAACTTTTGGAGCACCAACAGTTACGCCTGATTCGATTGGAGTGATTGCACCATAAAGACCTTTGATAGCATCTTCAACAGTGTGTGCAGACCAAGTGTCTGGCTTAGTCGCTCTAAAGTCAGTTGCGTTTAGTTGTGGAACAACAACAGCAGATGCTGCAGCTAAAGCTCCAACTTTTAAAAAATTTCTTCTTAACATTTTGTTTCCTTTATTGTTAATTGTGAAGGTGAATTTCACCTTCTAAGTAGCTTACTTACCTTTGATAAGGTAGTCAACAACCATTTTGAATTCTGCGTCAGATAGAGATGATCCACCTTTAGCTGGCATTCCGCCTTCAGTACCATTGATACCATTAGCGTATACTTTCTCAATACCTTTACCAGTATAACCAGCCCACTCAGATGCACCTGGAGATAGGTAACCTGCGTGACATGCTGCACATGCTGCTTCATAAGCAGCTGCTGGGTCAAATGGACCCTCTTCTTTAGGCATATCTCTAACAACACTCATTGGTGGGTTAAAGTCAGAGATACCAGCACCTTTAACATAAACAGTTTTTACTGTATCAGCTTGACAATCTTTCATACAACGTACTGCACCTTGGTTAAGGTTTTGAGCACCAAAGTTTTTAGCGTTAGCATAAAATTTACGTACATCTTCAGGAGCATTTGGTCCATCAATGTTAGGTACAAATCCATTCTCATTTGGAAGTTGGATTTTTAAGAATTTTTCTCTATCAAGAACATATTCATCATCAACTTCTTCACCATCAATTACGATCTCATTAATAGAAAGGATGTATGCAGTTAGTGCATAAGTCTCATCATTTGAAAGAGATTTAGTATTTGGGTGAGGCATACCTGATTGAATGTACCACCATAGTGTACTTGTTTGTGGCCAGTAAGAACCGAATGCACGTGCTGGACCGTCGCCATCTTTGTTGTCACCTGAACGTTGATTCGTCATTGTTTTTTGCATTTCGTAAGCATTACCCTTAGAAAGTGCTGGATAACCACCTGCAGTACCAGAAGCACCTGAACCAAAGTCACCGTGACACATTACACATTGCGCTTCGTATAACTCTTCACCTTCTTCAACAGAACCTGAACCTTCTGGAAGACCTGTACCATCTGGCATTACGTCTTTGTTCCATGCGTCAATTTCATTTTGAGTCGGTTTTCTACCATAGGTAAAACCACCATTTCTAGCAGCTTCATTTACCGCATATGGACCTGTTTGACCATCTACGATTGGGTAATATGTACCACCATCGATAGTTGCTTTACCATTTTTGTATGCAACATCACCTGGAGTAGCAGCTGAACCACCACTACAACCGATTGCGAATAGCCCTGCTACAGCGATAACTGAAGCAGAAGTGATTAATTTACGATCTAATTTGAACATGATTTACCTTCCCGTCTTTAGTTACTTCCCAAGTTTCAACAGCATTACGGTGGTAAACACCCTCAACACCTAACTGGCCTACTTCTTGATCAACAGTTGGCTGAATATAACCAGCATCATCCATTGCACGTGAAGTAAGTTGTAATACTTGACCTTTTTTGTATGTATGCATGATTGACCAGCGTGTCCATGACTTAGGTAATACAAGACCTTTAAGTTGTGCAGGAACATAGTTGCGACCACCATCAAAAGAGAAGTCAACACCTGTAATTGTTCCCATACCAGACCATGCAAGACCTTCGATTTCGATTAAATCGCCATCTTTAAGATCCGTCCATGGCTTCTCTGGAGATGGAGAAGTTACTGTTGAGTTTACCTCATTTGCATAAAAGTGTTGGATAGCTTTACCATCTTTTCTTAGTGCAGTATATTTAGCAGTTTCTTCTTTACAGTAGAATGGCTCAGATGCGAATTCAAGACGTTTAAGCCATTTAACACATAAGTTACCTTCCCAACCTGGAACAAGAAGACGTACTGGATAACCTTGCTCAGGACGTAATGCTTCACCATTTTGTCCCCATACAAGCATTGCATCATCAAGTACTTTATCGATAGGAATTGTACGACCCATTTCAGAGTTGTCAGAACCTTCAGCAAGCATCCAAAGTGCAGTTTCTTTCTTAAGACCAAGGTCTTTAAGAATGTCTTTGATGTAAACACCAGTCCACTCAGCAGAAGCCATGAAACCTTTAGCAAACTGTACAGAGTTAAACTGAGTTGCTCTCCACTCTTGACCACCATTTGCTGGACATTCGATGAAGTGTGTACGTGTTACTGAAGGGTAACGGCGAAGTTGATCGTATGTTAATACGATATCTCTTTCAAGCTCACCGTGGATCATTAAACGAAATTCGTTTGGATCAATCTGAGCTGTACCACCGTGACAACGAGAAAAGAAAAGACCATTTGGTGTAATGATTCCACATGACTCGTGAATTGGTGTAACCGCAATAGAAGCTTGCCAGTTACCAGATGCTAGCAGTGGCGTGTTTCTTCTTGTGTTATTGTGCTCATACTTAGATGGCATCCCGTATAGGTTTGCAGTAACTGGATCACCAAGTTTCTGTGCCCATGCTGGATGATGCATGATAGCATGATCATCTTCAGAAGCAAGAAGGTTCTGTGGTGCTACAACAGCAGCTGCCGCAACAGTACTAATTGCTGCAGTTTTTTTAAAAAAAGCTCTTCTATCTGAAACTGTGTTTTCAGTAGAGTTCTCTTGAACTTTGTTCATATGTTCTCCTCATTTTTAAGATTTAAATCTATAATTTGTGTGCATTACTACAAGCAGTAAAGAACTTCTAATAGCTTAATCAGTTGTTTACTGCTAGTAATAAATAATGTCTAGATATACGCATATAATCATACAGGAATACTTATCAAGCCTCGCTTGTATAGTGTATAAATTTAAAATTTGTATTACTAAATGAAACATATTGGGGAAAAAGTCATTGACACAAATCAATTCTAATATTAAAAAAATGTTTAGAACTTACTTAAAAAAAAAGACAGTTTTTTGCTTGTTTATTAAGCAGCATTTTGATTAAATCCTATTTTATTAAGGATAATTGGTATAATAAACTTACAGAAAAAGGAACTATGAATGAAAATATATATTGCAGTCTTAGTGGGTTTAGCATTTTGGGGATGTTCACCTGTGTCAAAAGGGGATTATGTTACCTATACGAGTAATGATTACTTGTTTATACAAGATGGTTTTATTAACCAAAGTATGGATTGTCTTGAGTTGGGTGAAATGAAAGCGGGTGGCATGAAAGCGAAGTATTGTGTGGGGGAAAACTATGGTTCTAAACTGGTGCAAGGTTTTGTTTTTGAACATGAATATGCTTCCGTTGATGATAGGTACATTGGCGCGATTTTAAGTTTTAAAACGCGCGATATTTTTAGAATCCAATGTAATGCAGAAATCATAGAAGGCAAGGCTGTGGGTACGGAATATATAAACTGCATGGTACCTCAAAAAAGTTTTGATGTGTACCGCTTTATTATGAGTTTTGATCATGATGTATACGGAAAATTTAGTGCTCAAGTGGGTAATAAAAAAGTTTACAATGGAGTTATCTCTAAGGAAGGTAAAGCGCTGTTAAAACAGTTTTATAAAGATTTAGCCAAAAGAGATAAGGCTAAATGGAAGCAAAGAAGCTTGTAAGCTTCTATTTACAGGTAGAAGTGTTAGCCTTTAGATACTTCTGATTTACCCAACCCTGTTTACCTTTATATTCAACATAACACCAACCCTCTTGGGCCTGATCTAAAAAAGCCTTGACTTCAGCTTCTTGCATGTGCATCATTGCCTCTAGGTTAATGTCTTTTCCACAACCAAGATTTTTAACACATTGTGCATTATAGGCAATAGCCGTTACCTTATCTGATTTATGGGTGGCTTGAGAGCGTACATTTAAGGTGTCATTTGACTTAACCTTTTGGATCTGCCAAAAAGCTATGTTTTCAGCCAGTAAAGCGGTGGTCATAAGTAGGGGTAAAAGAAGTAACTTCATAAAGAGCATCCTTGAAAAATAAATATTTCTTATTATAGCCAAGAGTTTTGATAAAAGAAAACTTCCACTAGACAAATATGTGTATTTAAGATGAATATCACTATAATCATATATATAAATATAAAAAAATGGAGTGTGTTGTTGGTAGTCTCTGTTCCAAAAATTTTTCAACGTGATAATTCAATTTTTTATGAAGTTGAAGTAATCTATAAGAATGAAATTAGAAAAAAATTGTGGTATAGGGTTTACAGTAATACTTTTTCTACATTGTCCATTTCAAGTGATGCGGCCTTAGTGGGATTGCTTTTACCGGCTATGCATACCGGAGAAGACATATTTCTTCAAGGTAGTGTATCTGAGAGACTTTTTTATAATCTGTCTGGTCCTTATCAAAAGTTAATTCAGCAATTAATTCCTAACCTTACAAGGATTAAAATATATGCAGATAGTTTTTTATCTATTGAATGTAAAACTAATAATATTGGGACTGCCTTTTCTGGTGGAGTGGATTCTTTTTCAGTTCTGGCAAATAATTATTATAAGACTAGTGATAATGCTAGTAAAATATCGCATCTTTTATTTAACAATGTTGGATCACATGGGGTGGGTGAACAGGCAGAAGACATTTTTTTTAAACGTTATCAAGAATTAAAAAGTATTATGGAGACGACTAAATTACCTTTTATAAAAATAAATTCTAATTTACAAACATTTTATAATCCGGAAATTAATTTTGAACAGACACATACTCTCAGAAATATATCAATTGCATTATTATTTCAGGGGAGTTTTAAGCGTTTTATTTATGCATCAGGAATCCAGTATAAAGATGTTTTTGTAGATAAAAGTAAAAATATGGATACAATTGATCTAATTACTTTACCAATGCTCTCAACAGAAAATTTTGAGCTTGTTTCAAATGGAAGTGAATATTCTCGTATTGAAAAAACATTACAAGTGAGTTCGTTACATGATTCATATTCACTTTTAGATGTTTGCACCAATCCCTCACATAATCAAAAAGTCGTTAATTGTAGTGTATGTCCAAAATGTATGAGAACAATATTTACATTAGAATTACACAATGTCTTAGATCTTTATGATCGAGTTTTTAATATTGAACTATATAAAAAAAATAGGAAAAAATATTTTGTGAAATTATTATTGGAGGCAAAGACTGATCCATTAGCTAGGGAAATAATACTATTTACAAAGGAAAAGAACTTCTCCTTTCCTTTTGAAGTATATATGGACAAGACATTTTATAAAGTAAAAAAAATATTAAAAAAGGTTAAACAAAGATTAATATAATGTTGACCTATCTTTATAAACCGGCTGCCTTGATTTTTTCTGCTTGATAGTGAGCTTGAAGTGGCTCGATAATTTCATCCATTAATCCACCATTTAAAATCTCATTTAAACGGTAGAGTGTTAGGTTTATGCGGTGGTCTGAGATACGGTTTTGAGGGTAGTTATAGGTACGGATACGTCCTGATCTATCTCCTGTTCCAACTTGCTCTTTACGCGCAGCACCATCTTCTTCCATTTTTTGTTGCATCTCAAGATCAAATAGACGGGCCTTTAAAACCTTCATTGCCTTATCTTTGTTCTTATGTTGTGACTTTTGATCTTGATTGGTTACGACTAAACCTGTAGGTAAGTGGGTGATACGTACAGCAGAATCAGTGGTATTAACAGACTGCCCACCACACCCTGATGAACGCATTACATCTATCTTAAGATCACTAGCATTAATCTCAATCTCAACATCATCTACCTCAGGCATAATAGCTACGGTAATAGCAGAGGTGTGAACACGGCCTTGAGATTCAGTTTGGGGTACACGTTGTACGCGGTGCGTTCCTGCTTCGTTTTTTAAGTAAGCATAAACTTTTTCACCCTTGATAAGTGCAATGATCTCTTTGTATCCACCTGCATCACCATCAGAGGTTGACATGATTTCAATGTTCCATCCCTTAAGTTCAGCATATCGTGTGTAGGCAGTGAAAAGGTTACCGACAAAGATAGCCGCCTCGTCTCCACCAGCTCCTGCACGCATCTCTAAAAAGATATTTCTATCATCATTAGGATCTTGAGGAACAAGAAGTCCTTTGAGTTCATCTTCTATCTCAGGAATCTTAGGTTCTAACTCTTTTAACTCTTCTTTAGCCAGTTCATCCATCTCAGGATCCCCTAGCATCTCTTTGTTGTCACTTATCTCTTGAAGCAGGTCAAGGTACTCTCTGGCTTTTTCTACAACAGGTAGAAGTGATGATTGTTCTTTAGAGAGTTCTGTCATTTTTTTAATGTCAGAGGCAACATCAGGAGAGCTGAGAAGTTCAGTTAGTTCATTATATCTATCGAAAAATGGGTCAAGTTTTGATTGTAACATGGAGATAATCCCCTAAGATTGAAGATAGACTAGAGGCAGATGCCCTAGTTATGGTAAAGAGGCAGTGTGGAAAGAAATATGTTCGGCTATAAATAGCACACTACCTCACACCACAAACGCTTAATGCGTTTTGCTTATATAGCTTCTTACTAAGCGATTGCGTTAACAGCAGTGTGTAAACGGCTTACTTTACGTGCAGCAGTCTCTTTTTTCAAGATACCTTTGCTTACAAATTTGTGAATTTGCTGGTTAGCAACTTTAAGTGCTGCAGTAGCTTCTTCTTTGTTACCTGCATCGATAGCAGTACGAACATCTTTAACGATGTTTTTAAGACGAGTACGGTAAAAACGGTTACGTTCAGTCTTTTTAATAGTTTGACGGATACGTTTTACTGATGATTTATGGTTAGCCATATCAATATTTCCTTCATAGGGATCTTGCCCTAATTTTTTTTAAGAGTCGAAGTTTAGCTGAAATATCATTAAAGTTAAGTTAAGTAGAGTATGTAATTTTAAAATCATCAAATTTTAGGCTTAAAAGCTTTCGCGCTTACTATATAAATAAGACGTGAACTTCTTTGGAAAATTTTTCAGAAAAAACCATATTTTCATAATTATAAACTATAAAAAAGATTTGTATGGGTAAAATACCTTCAATAATTATAGTAGGCAGGACTGAGATGAAATTATTTGGTACAGATGGGGTGCGTGGAGAAGCAGGTGGTTTTTTAAATGCGAGTAAGGCAATGAATGTTGCGATTGCAGCAGGAATTTACTTTAAGCAAGATGCTAAGACAAAGAAGATTCTTGTAGGAAAAGATACTCGTCGTAGTGGGTATATGATTGAAAATGCTATTGTTTCTGGTTTAACGGCTATTGGTTATGATGTTATTGAGATCGGTCCAATGCCAACACCTGCTATCGCATTTTTAACGGAGAACATGCGATGTGACGCAGGGATTATGATCTCGGCATCGCATAACCCTTTTGATGATAATGGGATTAAGTTCTTCGATGCACATGGAGACAAGCTCTCTGAAGAGATTGAAGCGAAGATTGAAAAAATCTATCATAATGAGGTTTTAATGACCTCTTCATGTGCCACAGGAAAAGAGATTGGAAAGGCACAGCGTATTGATGATGTTATCGGACGCTATATCGTTCAGCTTAAAAACTCATTTCCTAAAGAACTCTCGCTTCAAGGGCTTCGTATTGTACTTGATACAGCTAATGGAGCAGGTTATAAGGTAGGACCAACGGTATTAGAAGAACTCGGCGCTGAAGTGATTGTGATTCATGATAAGCCTGATGGTTTTAATATCAATGAAGGATGCGGGGCCTTACATACTAAAGATTTAGCCAATGCAGTGAAGCAGTACAGAGCGGACATTGGGATTGCGCTTGATGGCGATGCGGATAGACTTGTGGTAGTGGATGAAAAAGGTGAGGTGGTTGATGGGGATCAACTTCTTGGGGCTATGGGTGCGCACCTAAACCGTAAAGGAACATTAAAAGGTGGTGGTATTGTCGCTACAGTAATGAGTAACCTTGGTCTTGAAGAGTTTATGAAAGCAGAAGGCTTAGAGCTGTTTCGTTCAAACGTAGGGGATAAATATGTACTTGAAGTGATGAATGCAAAAGGGATTAACTTTGGAGGCGAACAGAGTGGGCATGTCATCTTACATGATTTTGCTAAAACAGGAGATGGTCTGATGTCAGCTCTTCAACTCCTTGCCCTTATCTTAGAATCAGGTAAAAAAGCTTCTGAGGTACTTCGTCCTTTTGCACTCTATCCGCAACAACTTAGAAACATGAATATCAAAGAGAAGAAACCCTTAGATAAGATTAAAGGGCTTAAAGAGCATCTTGAACATGTCGAGAAACTACATATGCGTCATCTTATTCGTTACTCAGGAACGGAAAATAAACTTCGAATACTACTTGAAGGAAAAGATGCTAAAGTTTTAGACGCAAAAATGAATGAACTGGAAGAATTTTTTGGAAAAGAACTCGCTTAAATCATACCTTCGTAACCTCTGGCCAATGGCACTTGCCTTGGTTGGAATCTTTATTATTGATCAAAACATTAAACAACTTTTTTTAGACGGTTATCGCTTTTATAGTGAGTGGATGGATTTAACCCTAGTGTTTAATAAGGGTGTCGCTTTTTCAATGTTCGCTTTTTTAAAAGAGTACCTTAAGTGGATACAGCTTGTGCTTATCTTAGGTGTGGTTATTTATACGCTATATTTAAATAATAGAGTCTATTCAGTACCTGTAGGAATCTTAGTCGGTGCAGGTTTTTCGAATGTTTATGATAGATTTATTCATGAGGGTGTGGTGGATATGTTTTATTATCATGGTTGGCCTTATCCTATAGCAGGACAAAATGGTTTTGCGGTCTTTAACTTTGCCGATGTGGCCATTGACCTTGCCGTCGTTTGGTTGTTATGGGTTAATTGGCAGCTAGATAAAAAGAAAAAAGAGGAAGCCCCTAAGGACTAACCTTAGTTAGGCTTGTAGTAGAGGTAGCTTAGAAAGCAGCTCTTCACAATAAGCATTTTGCTCCAAAGCCTCTTTCCATTGTGGATTGAGTGCATCTATCCCAAAATAAGCCCCAAGAACCATTCCGATAGCGATAGCACGAGAAGCATTATCTCCACCAACCATGGCATTGGCCTGCAAGGCTCTGTTTAAGCCATCTTCTTCATTGGCATATTTTAAGATAAAGTAGATACTCCCTGGCAGGGTTCCTTCTGTAGGACTTGCCTTTCCAACACGGATAGGTTCTGATCTTCCAATATCCCAAAGTCGCGCCATCGAAGTTAAAGCCAAGTCATCTACAAAGGCCTCTTTAGATAGCTCTGTTGAAGGATCGGTTGCCTCTTTGTATTTAGCAATGGCTTGGGCTGTTTTGCTTTCAAAAAAGCCTCCCATCTTAATGGCTACCTCTTCAATCGCATCTTGAGGTGTGCTTCCATTAATTACTCTATGCGTTACTCTAGCAAAAAACTCACCACCTCCAAGTGCAGAAGCCTCTCTGTGCGTAAACATCGCTTTTCGCGCGACATCGGCTAACACTTCTTCATCATCATAATAAGCATGGGCTGCGACATGACGAAGTGCCATGGCATTAGAAGGTCCGCCAAGCAGGCGAGTTGGGACATTGGCTGAAACTTGTTTGTAAGTTTCTTGTGTCATCGTACAGACCCATGAACCCCAGTTATTTTCCAGTCGTTTTTTCCAATGTGGGATAAGTGCATCCACTGAAAATTCTTGAGCAGGCGTTCCCATACTTGCAAGGTGTTCTAAGATAAGGATATTGTAATCCCCATAATCAGTTGTACCGCCTGCACTTTTCCCGGGATGATAGTTACGACTTCCCCAGCCAATACCATGGGTCTCTCCACCCATCATCTCACCTGGACTCATAAATTTAGAAATAGGGGCATTTCCATAAGCTTGCCAGATCTTCTTCGCGTCATACTCATAATGTGACCCTAAACAGAGGGCATCTCCCACAATAGCTCCAAAGAAACTTCCTCTTATACGATCTTGTTGTGTCATAATGTATCCAATTTTTGTAAGAATTTTAGCTGATAAGGGTTAGAGGGTCTTGAGGAAAACAACTTACATTTCAAGGGGAGAATAAATGTAAGTTTTTAGTTTTATAGGGAGAGTGGCATTGCTGCCAAAAAAATGAAATGAAAATTTTAGAATAAAGAGGAGGAAAGGGAAGTAACCTTCCTCTTTTTCTATGGGTAGTATAAAGGTTTGATGTGTGGATAATGTGTAGAAACTTTTTTAAACATCTATTTTTTATAGTACGAAGTTAGTCCATCCATTTTTCGCCCCATATTAAGAAGGAGCATATCCGCAATCACAAGAGCAGCCATAGACTCAGCAACGACAGAACCACGAATGGCGACACAAGGGTCATGGCGACCTTTGAGTGAGAAGTGCTGTTCTGTATCATGGGTGTCAATGGTCTCTTGTTCGATAAAGATAGAAGGGGTCGGTTTAAAATAGACCGAGATATCTATATCTTCACCATTGGAGATACCACCTAAGATACCGCCTGAGTGGTTTGACTTGAAACCTGACCTACGGATAGGGTCATTGTTAGTAGAGCCTGTAGTACGGCATGACTCAATGCCATCACCAATCTCTACCGCCTTAACGGCATTAATACCCATCATCGCGTCGGCTAAAACGGCGTCAAGTTTGTAGTACAGGGGCTCACCTAGCCCAATAGGCGCATTTTTGATCTTTACAAGGGCCGCGCCACCCACAGAGTCATGACGTGTTTTTGCTTCTAAGATAGCTGCTTTTTGCGCGTCTTCAGCATTCTTATCTAAGGTATATATCTCAGAACTAGCAACATAATCAAAGTCATGGACTTCACTCTTAATCCCTGCAATCTCTACAATCCCACTTTGTATCTCAATACCAAGTTCTTTTATCATCATCTTCGCAACCGCGCCCGCTGCAACTCTTGCGGCAGTTTCTCTAGCAGATGAACGCCCACCTCCACGGTAGTCACGAATGCCGTATTTGTTCCAGTAGGTAAAGTCAGCATGGCCTGGACGGAAAACATCTTTGATGTTGGTGTAATCTTTTGACTTTTGGTTGGTGTTATAAATCACCATGGCGATAGGTGTACCTGTGCTTTTACCCTCGAAGGTTCCAGAGAGAATTTCTACCTTATCCGCCTCTTTTCTAGCGGTTGCAAACTCATTTTGACCCGGTTTTCGTCGGTCAAGTTCACTCTGTATATAGGCTTCGTCGATTGTTAGCCCAGCAGGGACACCATCAACTACACAGCCAATACCAGCCCCATGTGACTCTCCAAAGGTTGAGAAGGAGAAACGGATTCCAAATTTATTCATTATTTTTTTCCTTCAAGTAGTTCTAAAGCGATAAAAGCGGCTTCTTGTTGGGCTACTTTTTTACTTTTACCCTTGGCTTTGGCGTACTCTTTATCTTGAATGTATACAGCGATTTCAAACTCTTTTTTATGATCGGGCCCTGAGGTACCGATAAGTTTATAATCCGGTGTGACCCCAAATTCTGCTTGGGTTAGCTCTTGCAGGGTTGTTTTAAAGTCTTTAAAGAGTGTGGTCATGTCAATTACGGGATAGATCTCTTCAAGGTACCTGTGCATTAGGGCTTCAACATGAGCAAGGCCTACTTGTAGGTAGATTGCTCCCATAACGGCTTCAAAGGCATTGGAAAGAAGAGAAGGCTTTTTACGACCGTTGTTGTTCTCTTCAGCATTAGAAAGCAAGATATGCTCACCTAAGTTAATATGTTCGGCCATGCGGGTAAAACCCTCTTCATTAACCAAAGAGGCGCGCATTTTAGAGAGTTTACCCTCATCAAATTTTGGGAATTTAGTAAAGAGGTACTCTCCTACGACTAAGTCTAGTACCGCATCACCTAGAAACTCCAATCGCTCATTATTGTAGGGCTGCTTATAGCTTTTATGCGTCAGCGCTTCAATAAGGAGCTGTGGGTCTTCAAAGTGATAATCTAGATGTTTTTCTAGTTCATCAATGTTTTTCACAACATTTTCCTTTAAGTGTTAAGTAAAAGAGAGGTTTGTCTCAAACCGCGTCTTTGTTAATAGCATTTCATTTTGTATGGTGTCTATGCCTAAGCAGTTTGGACAGCGGTGAAAAGAGAAGGGAAAAACCTGCTTACACTCATCACAAAGATATTCAAACTGTAATCCAGCATCTTTATAACCCTTTGACTGAAGGTTTATAAGGACATCTAACTCAAAAATTGTACTGCTTGAGGCACTGTTTACAAGGCCTTTTGCACTGTAAAGCTCACCAAGGTAAGCGTTTGATGAAATTATATCTAAATCGAGTTGATGCGACTCTAAATTCCATAAGATATCAGAGATTCTTGTACAGAGGCTTTGATCCAAATGTTTCCATGCTAAAGTTGGGGCTTGCTTGAAAAGATATTCAAAGATCATGTAGCCTAGTTGACCGTGTTCTTGATACCAGGCAATAATCTTTTGGTTTTTTTCATTAGAGTGAAGACCCGGGTCATGTTGCATGGAGATAATGTTGAGGTACATCGCATCTTTTGAGACCTGCATATCCATCTCATCAAGAGGTTCAAGTACCTCCTTAGCTTTGTCGAAATCGCGCATCTTCTCATAAATGATAAGCAAGAACTGCAGGGCAGAGGGGGTCCGTGGATGACGTGATAGAATCTCAAGAAAGAGCTCTTTAGAGCGCTCTAAAAAGCCCGCTTTTAGGTAGGTCTGACCCAGTAGAAACATAGTCTCTTTTCTATCTTCAACACTGAGTTTCTTCTCTAAGACAGCGGTATAGATTTCAATACTTTTTTCGTAATCGCCTTTTTGGATGTAACTTGTGGCTAAAATATATAAGGACTTTGGCGAGATTGATGTTGAGGTGAGGATATCATCAAGCTCTTTTTCCGTAGGAAGAGAATGGAAGTTTTTAATAAAACGATCAAGGCTTTTTTCATCTTCTTTGCTTTTAAAACGTCCCCACCAGTAGGAAAAAAATGAGATAATAAATACAAGAGCAAAAAAGATTATGATGCCAAAAAGAGGATCTTTATACTCAATAAATAGGCCTTCCAAATAGTTCCTTTAAAAGATAATGTATGCTTGCTATCTTTAATTATAGCTAAAAGATACAAAGAATTTCAGATGGCTTGAACTGCTTTAATGAAAAAAAGAGTAAAGTAGATGTAAAATTACATTTAAGTGTTTTATTTTATAATTATTATAAGTAAAAGATAAATGTGATAGATTAGTGTTAAATAAATATTATACTTATAATCACACTATTGAATTCTAGTGAATAGGGTACAATCTATTCAGAGGGTTTAATGTTAATGGGAGATAATATGGAAGCAACTTTAAATAATGAATCAACTCCAAAAAAGAAATTAAAAAAAGCAGAATACCTTAAAGGATGGATTCCTTTACGCTATTTACGATATTATGTGGCAGTTTTCGCAACCGCTTTTACGCTTATTATTCCTTGGGTAACGGTAAATGGGAACCACTTCTTTTTATTAAGCTTTGTCGACTTTAAATTTCACTTCTTTTTTATTACCTTTGATATGCAAGAACTTTACTTACTACCATTTCTTTTAATGATCTTATTTATCGGGGTTTTTGGAATCACGGTTTTAGGTGGACGGATGTTTTGTGGATGGTTCTGTCCTCAAACCATTTTTAGAGTGGTTTACCGAGACTTTATTGAAACTAAGATCTTTAAACTTCGTAAACGTATCAAAAACAAACAGATAGAGCCAGACTATTCACTGCCTATCAATAAGTTAAAGCGTGCTGCTATTTTAGTACTCTCTGTGGCTTTGGCTTTTTTAGCCGCGGCAGATGCTTTATGGTTCTTTATTCCACCTGAACAGTTTTTTGATTATGCTTTAAATATCACAGACCACAGTGTCTTTATGACAGCATGGATAGGGATTACGGTCTTTTTGGTGTATGACATTGTCTTTTTAAAAGAGAACTTTTGTGTCTATGTTTGCCCTTATTCACGTATTCAGTCGGTTTTATATGATGACGATACTATTATGGCGATTTACGATAATGACCGTGGTGGTCGTATTTATGATGAACATCACACTAAGCTTGTGGATAAACAAGATCAACTTGCCCCTGCTGACTTGTGTACGACTTGTGAGTCCTGTGTAACGGTTTGTCCGACGCATATTGATATTCGTCAGGGTCTGCAACTTGAGTGTATTAACTGCCTTGAGTGTGTGGATGCATGTACGGAGATTATGGCGAAGTTTAATGAACCAAGTTTAGTAAACTGGTCATCCGTGCGTGAGATTGAGAAAAAAGAGGGAAAAACACGTTTCTTCCGTCCTAAAATCTTGGGATACGCAGCTGTATTAACAGGAATCTTTGTTATTTTGATGGTGATGGGTTCAGGAAAAGAGTTGATGCTCATTAACATTAATAAGCAGACGCGTTTGTACGATATTGAAAAAGTTGAACAAGCAGCGAAAGTCAGTAATGCCTACACGGTACTGATTCAAAATACGCAAAATAAGGCACATGATTATTATATCGATGTTATTGGAAATGATAAGATTAAAATAGAGCGTCCTTCGCATCCTTTTACCATTAAACCAGGGGTAAAAACGAAAAAGACCTTAGTGCTGTATACAACGGAGAAGTTGGCGGATAGTAATCGACATGATACGATCTTAGATATTCAGCTAAAAGCGTATGCGGTAGATGATAAAGAGAAAATCTTTGCGGTACGTGATATAAGGTTCACTTATCCACGAGCTGATATTTTAGATAAGAAGATGCATAGAGAATAGAGCTTCTTTGTGTTAAAGGTACTATCACATTGATGCAACTTTATTTGCCAAATAGGTGACGTCAAGTCACCTATTTTCAGGCGAAGTATCTTACCCACGAGCTGATATCTTAGAGAAGAAAATGGGCAGAGAATAGGGTGCATTTGTACGAAAAGTGTTATGTAAGTAAGGAAGTGAGATAAACTCACTTCTTTAAGCTGGTTCATCTGCCCCACGATTAAACATCAACTGATCGAGTGCTTCTTCAAGTATCGATAGCTCCAATCCTGCTTTCAACATTAATGACTTGACCCCCTTAGGAATCGTCTCTACAATTTCACCATGCGGTGTTATCATGGAAAAGACAACCGCATTGGCACAGGCAAGACGCTGTATCTCAGGGGTACTAGCATTAAAAGGAGAGTCACTATAACGGATGGAATCAATAAGCTTAGTATCAAGCCCCCAAAACTCTAAGATATCTGAGGTGACAAAGGCAGAACTTGTTTTAAGTAGGGTCACTTCAGCCTTAGAGAGTTCATTTTTGTTGTAGCTTCTAAATTCCTCATCTAAGCCCTCTTCAATGAGTTCTTGATTGATAAGAATCTCTCCTAGATTACCTAAAATGGCAGAGGAACACAAAAGGCTTAGATCGTCACTATTGACACGAGCGTACCAAAGGTTCATCAACGCCAAACGCATTTGCGAACTAAGTTTAAATTGTGCCTCATCTATATCGTAGGCTTGCAGGCTAAGATTTCCAAGTTTACATGACATATCACTAAGGGTGATGGCCTTAATCAGGCGCTTTCCAAAGGTCACTACTGCTTGCTCAATGGATGAGGTACTTTTAACCCCATACATAGGCAAACTAGCCGCATGCAAGATGCTTGCAGTAGTGATTGAATCAGATTCAACTACCTTGATAATGTCCTTAATCGAACTCTCAGGGTCATCGCACAGTTTGGCAATCTCTTTGATAGAACTTGGTAAGGGGTCAAGTCCTTGGATAAAGTTGTAGATCTTTTTATGTGAGATAAGGGCATAAACTTTTGAGAAGTGTGAAGTGACAATGTTATGGAGTTGGCGCTTTAAATCACTGGACTTAATCGGTGAGATGATAGGATGGGTTAGGCCCTTAAGCAGTAGTCTTGATTTTTGATGTGGACGTAGATCGGGTATCGCTGTAATCAGTGCCACATCGGGCTTAAGTTGTACAAGTTCTTTGGAGATATCGATACTATGCTCTTGCATATTAACGATAAAAATATCACTGCTGTTGTTTAACAGTTCTGTTTTGATGGTTTGCATATCGTCCGTTGTTTTAACGGATTTGAAAATTTGAGAAAGAGGGGCTTGCATCTTTTTAGCACGGCTTTCATTAGCATCTATGTAGAGGATACTCAGACTTTCCATAATCTCTGTTGTTTTCTCACCCTCATCTATGATAGAAATAGTTGGAAAGAGGGATGGGTCTATGTTTGAAAGTGTCTCTCCCACCATCAGTTGCTCACACCAAAGTGTCAGTTGTGACAGACAAGCATTAAGCCACTTAAGGTCATGTTCACTCGCGCCATCTTTTGAAGATCGTAAGGCATTGAGAATATTTTCGCCTTGAGAGACCAAGAGAAAAATATCATTGAGTTCTAGATAAGAAGCCGAGGCCTTATAATTATGAAAACTTCTAAAGAGTTCAGAAACCGCTTTTTCTTTGTCCTGCTTAAGGGTGCTAATATCCTCGTGCATTGCTGGTAAATCTGAAGAGAGTTTATAGGTAAAAATATCTAAAAGTTCATTGTCCATGGCTTATAGTATCCAATGGAGTTTTAAAAAAGCCTTGCTTTTTTGTTTATGGTTTTGGGTTTATAGTTTTTGGAAGAGTAGAAGTGGAAAGAAGTACTTAGATGAGAGGATGGATAGCTTCTAAAAACTAGAAGCTAAAAACCAAGATAGCATTAAGACATCTTAACGCATTTATCTCCTGCTTTCATTTCACCGATAACATAACCATCAGAACCAGCAAGTACAGCGTCAACATTTTCAGGACGCACAACCAGTACCATACCGATACCCATATTAAAGGCTCTATACATCTCTTCTCTTTCAACATGCTCTGAAAGCAGTTCAAAGATTGGAAGAGGACGAAGTTTTGAGCTGTCAACATCTGCATATAAATGATCAGGAAGCACACGAGGAAGGTTTTCTACCAAACCACCCCCTGTGATGTGTGCCATAGCCACAAGCTTGTCTTTAAGGGCTTTAAAGGTTTTAACATAGATGCGTGTTGGTTCTAAAAGAACATCGATTAAAGGACGACCATTGAAGTCATCATCAAAGTTTTTACCCATTTTTTCAAAAAGTACCTTTCTTACTAGAGAGAAACCATTTGAATGAAAACCAGAAGAAGGAAGCGCTACTAAGATATCGCCTTCTTGTACTTGTGAAACACGGTCAAGCTCGCTTTTTTCAGCGATACCCACAGAAAAACCTGCAAGGTCATAATCACCCTCAGAGTACATACCTGGCATCTCAGCCGTTTCACCACCGATTAAAGAACACTCTGATTGACGACACCCTTCAGCGATACCTGCAACCACAGAAGTCGCTTCATCTACTGTCAGTTTTGCTGTAGCATAGTAGTCTAAGAAAAACGAAGGTGTTCCCCAGTTACAGATCAAATCATTTACACACATCGCAACAAGGTCAATCCCAACGGTATCATGTTTACCTGAGTCAATCGCAAGTTTAAGTTTGGTGCCCACACCATCCGTTGCTGCAAGCATAACAGGCTGTTTATATCCTGTTGGAAGTTCATAAGCACCTGCAAATGAACCAATCCCTCCTAAAACATTGGGTGTAAAAGTTGACTTTACTATTGGTTTGATATTATCAACAAAACTGTTCCCCGCATCAATATCAACACCGGCATCTTTATATGAGATTTGGCTCATCTGCTCTCCTGAGTGGCTTAAAAAATAATATCGAAATTATAGCATAGGCAAGATATGAGGAAGTTGAGAGAATATCTTAGGCCATTAAAGTCATGTTAATTTAGGCGATACTTCAATCTTATATCACATTTTTATCTCCAAGAGGAGTTAATTTAAATTTTCTATGTTAGATTAAGTTATATTACGACATTATTTTTTCTTATAACAAAAAATGGAAAAAGGGAAGCTATGCCATTAGAAAAAATAATGCCACGATTTTTGGCTGTGTGTATGACGGTTATTATGAGTACGACACTCTTTGCTTATGATAAAAATCCTCCGTTTAAGTTAAACCTACTTAAACCAACACAATATGACGCCGATGGGAAAAAGATACAAGCCTTTAACCCCAAAGCTAACTACAATATGTTTGTCAATTATGAACTTGGGATGCACTGTGTCGGTTTTGAGATGAGCTACTGTTGTGTTATTCCGCCTTATAACTCGATTCAATCACAAGCTATTGAGACGGGAAGCGGTGGAAAATTACCGCGTCTTATCACGCCTAATGATAATAAAAAACTCTACTACTACACCAAAGATAACTCCTATTCTGAGGGGAATAAGATGAAGTACTGGGGTGTTCCTAAGGATGTGGATGGGAATGGACGTATGGATGATCCCGGTGATAGTGTGGCCAATTATGTTTGGAAACACCTCTACATCTACAAAGATCTTGAGGGAACAAAACCAGCCGATAGAACGAAAAAGTCACGTATTTATGTCGGTAAAGATATCAAAACCCGTGTCGACTCTGGTCCAACAGGCAAGCATATCGCAGGTGGGTATCTTGAGTATGCAGGTAAAGAGGGTGGAAATATCGTCTTTACGGACAGCCTTGTTCCTGCGGTTCAAGAGATTCCACTTGTCTTAACGGCCTCACATCTTTGGGATGCCTTAGGACTTCCATTGACGGCTTTTAATGACTCTAGACGTAAGGGAAGTATCCGTACAGTTACAGAACGTGATTTTCAACCCTTTCAAAAATCAACCGTGCAACTGCACGATCAAAACGGTAAACCCATCATTGATAATGGTCAAATCGTAGAGTACTTTGGAACTAACCCTGTGGATATTCCTAACTGTTATGCCTGTCACTCACGCCAAGGGAAAGCAGCAGAGATGGCAAGAGAAGAGGGGCTAACGGATTCAGACAAAGAGTATGAATACTGGAAAACGTATCCTGATGAGAGTGAGTATATGGCCCGTCTTTCAGAGTCTTCTATCAATATTTTAAGTCTGCATGACAAGCATCATGGTACGACCTTTTTGAGTGATTATAATCCTAATGCAGCTTCTCAGCGTTTAGGTAAAACAGGTGAGGTTAACTGTGCAGATTGTCATGGAGATAATGTCTCAGGAAACCTACAAGAACCACGCCCTGGTGCGACAGGATATAAGGCGGTTAAGGCAAAACCACTTTCAGAAGCAATTCACGGTTTTCACTTAGCGGTGGTACCGATGCCTGATGGTGGTGGACGTTCACAAGCGTGTCAATCATGTCACCCAACGCATTTTCAAGATCCAACGATGAATGATGATACGAATCCTTTCCGTGTGGCTGATCGATACGGTAAGGGACGTTTTGGAGATAAGGATATCCGTCAAAGTGGTGGGGGATGTTATGTCCGTCGTGATGCGCACTCTAACCCTGACGCAAAACCACCATTTTTCTTAAATGAGTATGGAAAATATCAGTTAAATGAAGTAAGTATGAAAGATGAAAAAGGGAAGCCATCTAAGATGCGTGGACTTTATTGTACCAACTGTCATACGAAAATTGCACAAAAAATGTACCAACATGACAACTTAAAAACCCCACAAACGCATGAGGGACAAACGATTCGTAATAAAACTTTAAAAGAGATGATTAAAGTCTTAACGAAGGGAGATGCAAAAAAATTCAAATCTTATGCAGATCCAAAAACAAGCGGTAATAATGAGGTGCATAGTTATTATGCGGACCATGTTTCAGCAACCTTAGTGAAAAATGTTGGTAAAGATGGGAAACTTGATCTTAAACCTTGGAATCACCCGACAGGTGGAGAGGTTCCTTATATGGCGGCTTCAGGAGGTAATGATTGGTGGTTATCAGCGAGTGAACCACACTGTGCGGATTGTCACTTGGCACCATTTGTTGAGAGTGAAGGGGGACAATACTTCCCGATTGACCAACCTAATAAACACTCTTTATACCGTTACTCAAAAGCACATGGTGATCTAGCGTGTCAATCATGTCATGAGTCATCGCATGGTCTGTACTCAACGCGATATGATGGTAAAAACCGTAGTGTGGATGTGACAACACATGAACAAGCCCTACAATATTCACCTGATGGCGAGTATGCAGGACCTGTTACTTGTTCAGCTTGTCACACTGTCAATGAAAAAGGGGTACCGGTTCAACTAGTAGGAACAGAGTATGAAAATGATTACTGGGCTTCAGTCACACTGGCACACTATATGCGTTCTGGCGATCAGAAACTGGGCACTAAAGAGCTTGTGAAAAAGTATCCGTATAAACAATCACACGATGTGGTTAAAAAAGGGTGGAAGTAAACTCCCCTTTTAGGGTACACTTAGGGTATGCATACCCTAGAGAATAAAGATTTTGACACTATCATTGAAGCCTTGGTCTCTAAAGGCTATATCATTCTTGAGGAGGTCTTACCTCAAGAACTCGTAAATGAACTCCACCAACGCATAAGCAGTTTAACTAACCTCAATGAAGCCAAGATAGGGCGTGGTAATGAACGTCAAAAAGTAAGTAGCATCCGCTCCGATAAGACCTTATGGCTTGAGGGAGAAGACGCTAGTGAAGAGGCTTACCTAGAATGGATGGAAAATCTACGACAAGAAGTGAATCAAGCTTTATATCTTGGACTCTTTGAGTATGAGGCGCATTTTGCACAGTATGAAAAGGGTGCCTTCTATCAAAAGCATCTGGATGTTTTAAAAGGCAATAATCCACGGGTCTTAACTACGGTTTTTTATCTGAATAAACAGTGGCAAGAGGGAGATGGTGGAGAACTGCTGATCTATGATGAAGCTGGTGAAGAGGTTTTAGAGAAGGTGAGTCCTACACTGGGGAAAATGGTGATTTTTCTTAGTGATAAGTTTGCCCATGAGGTACTTCCTGCTCACACAAGACGCTACTCCATCGCAGGATGGTTTAAAAAGAGCGCATAATAACTAAGGAGAGAAGATGGAAGTCGATATGATGATGCTTCTGTATTTTGTACCCGTGATTTTTGGTATTTTGTATATAGTCAATATCTTTTGGGGTGATAACTAAGCGAAATGCATTCAAAATCTAAACCACTTAGTTTTAGCATTGGGTTTAATGCGATATAATGCGGTTAATATAATCTAGAAGGATTTTAATGCAGTGGTTAGAGAACAAGGGGATTGACCCTCAGCGTATCACAACGGGCTTAGCACTTTTAGTAGGGATTGTTGTAATCGGTTTTATTGATAACTTTTTCTTAATGTGGTTGGTCTTTGGTGCCTTATATTTAATCTCTTTTTATGAAGCTAACAAACTTTTTGGGGTTGAAAACAACACGCTTTATGCTTATGCGGCTATCTTATGGTTAGTAGCAGGATTTTATCCTTATGCGGATGATCTCTTCTTTATCGCAGCGGTGATTTTTGCCTCTGTCCTTGCCTATACACAAGAGTTAAAATATAAGTATTTCTTACCATTTATCTACCCAACAGCTAGCTTCCTGTTTTTATTAGCAATGTATAGTGAATATGGAATTATATCTTTAGCATGGCTACTTGTAGTTGTTGCTGGTGCTGATATCGGTGCTTATTTTGTGGGTAAAAGCATTGGAAAAACAAAATTTTGTGAAACCAGTCCTAACAAGACTCTAGAGGGTGTAATCGGTGGGGTTGTGGCTTCAACAGGTTTAGGTTTTATGGTGGGAGTGACCTTTGTAGATATTGATAAGGCCATTGTTATCTCACTGCTTTCAGGTATCGCATCCGTTTTTGGGGATCTTTTTGAGTCCTATTTAAAACGTAAGGCGGGCGTAAAAGATAGTGGAGACATTCTTCCGGGGCACGGGGGTATCTTAGATAGGGTGGATGGATACCTGTTTGCTTCTATCATTATGTTGGTACTGCTTCGAGGCCTTGTTTAATTGATACTGCTAGGAAGTACAGGTTCTATTGGGGTTAATGCCCTTGCCATTGCCAAACAGTTTGAACTCAATATCGATGTATTAGTAGCGGGAAGAAGCATAGAAAAACTCAATGCACAGATAGAAGCATTTTCTCCACGTGTTGTTGTTATTGGAAACAAAGAAGACCTTGCTAAGGTAAATCATCCTAAGGTTTTGTATGGGGAAGCAGGGATTTTAGAAGCGATAGAGTCTTCAAACTCGACCTTAGTCATTAACGCCTTGGTGGGTTTTTTAGGCTTACGACCCACATTAAAAGCGATTGAGTGTGGAAAGAAAGTAGCCCTTGCAAACAAAGAGTCGTTGGTGGCTGCGGGTGCTTTTATTGATGTTTCTAAGATTCAGCCTATTGATAGTGAACACTTTGGATTGTGGTACCTGATGGGACAAGAACGACCTGTACAGAAGATGATTATCACCGCTTCAGGAGGTGCTTTTCGAGACTGGCCCTTAGAAAAACTACAACAAGCAAGTTTAGAAGATGCCCTTAAACATCCTAACTGGTCGATGGGGCAGAAGATTACCATCGACTCTGCGACTATGGTGAACAAAACCTTTGAACTCTTAGAAGCACGATGGCTCTTTGGCGGGGGAGAGTATGACGCTATCATAGAGACTCGCTCCCTTATCCATGCACTCATAGACTTTAAAGATGGCTCAAGTACTGCCCATTTTGCTCACGCTGATATGAAGTTACCCATTGCTTATGCCATTATGGGAAAGGTGCAAGAGCAGATTTTAAAGCCTGTGGATTTAGTAAAGGTAGGTGCCTTAGAGTTTAGAGAGATAAAAGCAGAGCGTTACCCCATCTGGGAGATTAAAAACGACCTCCTTCAAAACCCTAAACGAGGTCTAGTTGTTAATGCTGCTAACGAAGCGGCTATGGAACTCTTTATAGAGGGTAAATGTGGTTTTATGGATATCTCTAAAAAGATAATTGGGGCTTATGAGCATTTTGATACTGAGGTAGGCTCACTGGATGAGGTTTTCGCACTTGATAAAGAGGTGAGGGCTTATGTCAAGTAGAGCAAAAACACTAATATTACATGGCTGGGGTGGTTCAGACTTCCCTCATTGGCAGTCATGGCTAGCGGGTGAGATTGCTAAAGATTATGGGCAGGTCTATTTCCCTCTTTTAGACAACCCGCATTTTCCTACCAAGAAGAAGTGGATGGCTCAAGTAAAGCAAATCCTAAACGAGTTGCAACCTGAGGTAGTCATCTGTCACTCTATGGCCAATACCTTGTGGTTTCATCTGTGTGAAGAGGGAGAATTGGATGTAGTTCAGCGACTACTGATGGTTGCACCACCTCGCATGGATTTAGACTTACCCACTATAAAAAGCTTTTTCCCTGCATCTTATCCCAAGAAGTTGTATGCTAAAGAAGTCATGCTGGTTACCTCTACGAATGATCCTTATTTAACTGAGGAAGAAGCAACGGCAATGCGCATTGCCTTGTCGGTTCCTATGAAGGTGATAGAGAATGGAGGCCATCTGAATGCTGATAGTAACTATGGGGAATGGCCGTGGGTATTAGAATGGGTAAAACAAGGTAGTTCAATATGATTCTGTCTATCGAAAGCTCATGTGATGACAGTGCTATTGCGATTACTGAGATAAAAACAAAAAAATTGTTGTTTCATAAAAAAATATCGCAAGAGTTAGAACATTCTGTCTATGGAGGAGTGGTGCCGGAATTGGCTTCAAGACTTCATGCAGAAGCACTGCCTAAGATACTTGAAGAGTGCAAACCTTATTTTAAAGACTTAAAAGCGGTAGCTGTGACGACGGCGCCAGGTTTAAATGTGACCTTGGTTGAGGGTGTGACGATGGCGAAGGCACTCTGTTTAGCCTTAGATATTCCGCTTATAGCGGTGAATCATCTTAAGGGGCATATCTACTCACTTTTTATTGAAAAAGAGGCTTCATTCCCGCAAACTGTGCTTTTGGTCTCAGGGGGGCATACTCAGGTGATTGAAGTGAAAAGTCTTGAAGAGATGGAAATGGTTGCAACTACGATGGATGACAGTTTTGGAGAGAGTTTTGATAAGGTCTCTAAGATGATGAATCTGGGGTATCCCGGTGGGCCTGTTATCGAAAAACTAGCACAAGAGGGAGATGAAAACAGGTACCCGATGCCACTGCCTCTTTCGCAATCACCGCTTATTGCTTTTTCATATTCAGGACTTAAAAATGCGGTGCGTTTGGTGAGCTTGGAAGCAGATGAAAAAGATTTTCCTGATATTGCTGCTTCTTTTCAAAAGGCGGCTGTAGGCCATCTACTTCAAAAGCTTAAGAAGTATTTTAAGACCAATCCGCCTCAACATTTTGCTATTGTCGGTGGGGCCTCGGCAAACTTGTATCTAAGAGAGAAGATTGAAACCCTTTTGAAACCTTTTAATGCGACACTTAGCTTAGCTGAGTTGAAATATTGTTCGGATAATGCAGCAATGATTGGTCGTGTTGGGGTTGAGATGTATGAAAAAGGTAGGTTTACCTCTTTGGATGAGGTTAAGACAGAGCCACGAACTTCTTTGTAAAGAGAATAAATATCTGCTTTTAAAACTAACTTAATTCAAATACCTTGCTATTTAATTAAGAGTTATATTATCCGATTTAAGTAGACTTCCAGCAATATAATATTATTAGGAGTCCAATAATGGCAACAACTAAATTTAAAGGTACTGACGTAGAGTTAGTAGGAACAGAAGTAAACGTAGGCGACAAAGCACCCGCAATCACAGTAGTAAACTCTGATGGTCTTGGTGATGTAACCGTAGGTGGTGCTACTGGTAAAAAACAACTTATTATTGTTGTTCCTTCACTAGATACAGGTGTATGTGCGACTGAAACACGTAACTTTAATGCTAAAGTAGCAGGTTTAGATGGTGTTGATGTAACTGTTGTATCTCTTGACCTTCCATTTGCATCGGGGCGTTTCTGTTCTGCTGAGGGAATTGATAAATTAACGGTTGCTTCTGACTTCCGTAACAAAGACTTTGCAAACGCTTATGGTGTACTTCTTGGTGGATCTGTACTTGCTGGTGTTACTTGTAGAGCTATCTTTGCAGTAGATGCAGAAGGTACAGTAACGTACAAAGAGATCGTTCCTGAGATCACTGAAGAGCCTAACTACGACGCAGCACTTGCAGCAGTAAGCTAAGCTTATTTTAGGGTCTTAGTACCCTAAAAAACATCTTCATTTTTACACTTTCAGACAGAGTAAACCCCATAAATCTTTTCTTGTTACCTTTTAAATAACTTTTTATGATATGATATATGTTCTTATATAAGGAGAATATTATGAGTAAAATTTTATCAGGACTATTATTTTTCGGTCTTTTAGGTGCGAGTGCACAAGCCGATTTAATACGTGTTGAAGCAGGTGCCGGTGTTTGGCAAAATGAATTTTCTGGAACGATAACGAGTAAGGATTTAGCGGGTACAGGTTTTGATACCTTTGATACAGATCTTTTGAATTATTCTAAAGAGTCTAAAGGGTATATATGGGCGTATATTAAACATCCTGTGCCAATTTTACCTAATTTACGTTTAGAGTATGCGGCGGTTGATTATTCAGGTACATCAACGCAAGACTTTACCTACCAAGGGGTAACGTATCAAGCCAATGCACAAACTGATACTACTTTAAATCAGTTTGATATTATTATGTACTATAACATTTTAGATAATACTGCTTGGACCACGATTGATTTAGGCTTAGATGTTAAAATTATTGAATCAAAGTTTAATGCTAATGGACTTGATCCTCTAAATCAGCCTATTACGGTAAATGAGAGTGAAACACTTCCTGTACCAATGGCTTATGCCCGTGGACGTGTAGAGATTCCAGGAACAGATCTAGGCATAGAAGGAAATGTAAAATACACAGCGTATAAAAATTCAAAAGTTATGGATTATGCGCTCAAAGTGGATTATACCTTAGTGGATATCTTGCCAGTTGATGTTGGTTTAGAAGTTGGGTATAGATTTCAGCAATTAGATATTGATGGAACAGATTTTAGTATTGATACAACAGCTGATGTTGAGATCGATGGTGTTTTCGCTGGAGCGGTTATCCGTTTCTAGTGTTTTAACAAAGGAGAATCTTCTCCTTTGAACCTCTCATCCACTACAATTACCTCATTTTCTAACCAGATACCAAACTTTTCATAAACCTTTTTTTGCGCGAGTTGCATTAGGACAATGGCCTCATCAAAACTACCCTTTCCAAGATTGACTAAGAAGTTCGCATGTTTTTCACTTAAGGCCATATCTCCAATGCGATGCCCTTTTAGGCCCGCTTCTTGAATGAGTCGTCCCGCTGAGTCACCTTTGGGGTTTTTAAAACAGCTCCCTGCACTTGGATCAAGTGGTTGGTTGTCGCGCATTTTTTTAAACATCTCTAAATGGGCCTCATTAAAGCCTTTATGGATTTCAAAACGTGCTTCAAAGACAATACCTTCAAAATCTGTCCAACGGTAGCCATGCGGGATCTCTTCTTTTAAAAAGATTCCATTTTCGGTTTCAATAGAGTGCATATAATTAAAGATTTCATACTCTTTAAGTCCTGCATTCATTTTAATCATGCCACCGAGGTTTCCTGGAAGTTTAGGCAAAAGTTCAAAATGAGCAATATCATGTTTTTTACAAAAGGAGAGGAGTTTTCCTCCTGGGGTAGCTGCACCAACAAGTAGTAAGTTATCTTCTATTTTGATATAGTCAAAATTTTTTCCTAGTATCATTAAAGGAGGGTGCTGGGGCCCAATGAGGACATTATTACATTGGCCAAGAATGTAGTGACCTTGTGGATAGGATTTCTCTTCGATAACAAAAACATCTGTTGTGGGCCCTATTTTAATGGAGGAATGTTTGGAGAAATCTATCTGTTTAATGGACATGGACACACTTAAGAGACAAATTCAGGAATCATCTCAAAAACCCGTATGGTAAACTCTGTCATCATATTAAGCATCCACGGCATCGTTACGATAATCACCACAACTACACCGATGATTTTTGGGATAAAAGAGAGGGTCATCTCATTGATCTGTGTCGTCGCTTGAAAGATACTGACTGCAAGTCCTAAGAACATACCTACGAGTAGTCCAGGAAGAGAGAGATAGAGGGCTATCTTAAAGGTCTCAATACCTAAGGCGACGAGTTGGGAGTCCATCTGTTTTTATCCTTCTCTAGCTTGGGTGTATTCACGTGGGATAACAAAATCTTCGGCTTTAATCAGCTCTTGATAATACCCATGTTGATATCCTAGCTCATAAAGCTTGTCTATAGCCTTATATTGAAGCTTAGAAAGCGAGATGGAGTCATCATTGGCGTAGAGTTCTAGGTACTTGTCTAAGGTTTTTCCTTCGATACGCACTAAATCTTCTTCTACTAAACGCTTACACAGCTCTTCTTTTCTATCTCGAGCTACTTCCACTGCCTTAGTTAAGGTCTCTTCATAGGCAATGGCCTTATTCAAAGGGATGGAGCGACGAATGGCCATACCGCCTAGTGGAAGAGGTAGTGTTTTGTCTTCACAAAGTTCTTGCCAGATATCCCACATCTCACGTTCCACCTCAAGCTCATCTCCAAAGGTTAAGATACTCTCATGAATCAGCACACCTGCATGGACCTCACCCGAGCGCACTGCCTCTTCAATCTCTAAAAAGTTCATATAAGTGATGCGGGCTTCAGGATAAGCGATGCGAAAAAGAAGGGCATTAGTGGTGTATTTTCCACTAAGAGCAACTTTAAAGTTGCGTTTGAGTTTGGTCTCTTTACGTCGTATCAGTTTAGGCCCATATCCTTCTCCAAAGCTCACTGCTGTACGTAAAAGGGCATAATCATCTTTAATGAGGGGTAAGAGTGCAAAAGAGATGGCAGATATATCATAAGTCCCAGCAAGTGCTTCCACATTTAAGGTCTCAATATCTAAGGCGATGTTATCAAACTCTATATTGTCTTGTGTTACCCAACCAAACTTGATGGCATAATACATAAAAATATCATCAGCATCGGGAGAGTGGGCAATTTTCATCTGTGTCAAAAGGCATCCTATCGGTTATATAAACAGTAGAAAACAAAAAAAACTTATGTAAATTATAAAATTTGCTCTACTAAAATCTAAATATCAATTAGATTTTAACCAAAGAACGCTAAAATTACGCATTATTTTCTCCATAAGAAGAAAATATTGCAAAATGCAATATGATATGTCAAATATTTCAATTTGACATATAATTATTCCAATATATAAATAAAGGAACATCAATATGGATGCAAATAAACAAAAATCACTGGACCTAGCACTAAAGCAGATCGACAAAACATTTGGGAAAGGCGCATTAATGCGCCTTGGAGACAAAGAAGTTGAGAAGATTGAAGCAATTAGTACGGGTTCTATTGGACTTGACCTTGCATTAGGAATTGGTGGTGTTCCTAAGGGTCGTGTTATTGAAATTTATGGGCCTGAATCTTCAGGTAAGACGACATTAACACTACAGATAACAGCAGAGTGTCAAAAGCAAGGTGGGGTATGTGCCTTTATTGATGCAGAACATGCACTTGATGTAGGTTATGCTAAAAACCTTGGTGTTGATGTTGATAACTTATTAGTGTCTCAACCTGATTATGGTGAACAAGCACTAGATATTGTTGAAACAATTGCACGTTCAGGAGCGGTTGATTTAATTGTTGTGGATTCTGTTGCAGCACTTACCCCTAAGGTAGAACTTGAGGGTGAGATGACAGATCAGCAAGTGGGTGTTCAAGCACGTCTAATGTCTAAGGCACTGCGTAAGCTTACGGGTGTTTTACATAAGATGAACACGACTGTTATCTTCATTAACCAGATTCGTATGAAGATTGGTATGATGGGATACGGCTCGCCTGAAACAACAACGGGTGGAAATGCTCTGAAGTTTTACTCTTCAGTGCGTATTGATATCCGTCGTATTGCGACATTGAAACAGGCTGAGAGTCCAATTGGTAACCGAACTAAGGCTAAAATTGTAAAGAACAAGGTTGCACCTCCGTTTAAACAAGCGGAGTTTGACATCATGTTTGGAGAGGGTATCTCTAAATATGGCGAGCTTGTTGATTATGGGGTAAAACTTGACATCATTGATAAGTCAGGTGCGTGGTTCTCGTATGGAGAGAAAAAGATAGGTCAAGGTAGAGAAAAGGTCAAAGAGACCTTTAAAGAAGACCCAATCTTAGCCGCAGAAATAGAAACAAAAATTAAAGAAGCCATGGGTATCTCTGGGGTACAAGACATGGAACAAAATGAAATAAACGAGGTAGATGACGAATGATTTTTATAGATAATGTAAACGCAATGGAAGTAATGGATTCACGTGGTAATCCAACAGTTAAAGCTTATGTAACACTAAGTGATGGAACACAGGCAGAAGCAATCGTACCTTCTGGTGCAAGTACAGGTAAACGTGAAGCACTTGAACTACGTGATGGTGGAGACCGTTACATGGGTAAGGGCGTTTTACAAGCAGTTGAAAATGTTAACTCATCAATTGCAGATGCTCTTATTGGACTTAGCCCGTTTAATCAAGCTGTTGTGGATGCAACAATGAAAGAAGTTGATGGAACTGAAAATTATGGAAACCTAGGTGCTAACGCAGTACTGGGTGTTTCTATGGCAGTTGCAAGAGCAGCCGCTCAGTCTCTTAATGTACCTTTATACCGCTACTTAGGTGGTGCAAATGCAATGACTATTCCTACTCCAATGCTTAACATTATCAATGGTGGATCACACGCAGATAATTCAGTTGATTTCCAAGAATACATGATTATGCCTGTTGGCTTTGATGATTTCGCAGAAGGCTTACGTGCATCTGCAGAGGTTTACCACAATCTGAAAAGTATTTTAAAAGCTAAAAAGCATAATACTGCCTTAGGTGATGAAGGTGGTTTCGCACCGGATCTATCTTCAAATGAAGAGCCTATTCAAGTAATTATGGAAGCGATTGAAAAAGCAGGTTACAAACCAGGTGAACAAATTGGTATTGCACTTGATGTTGCTGCATCTGAGATCTTAGCTGAAGGTGGTGGATACAGATTAGAATCTGAAAACCGTACGGTTACTTCTGCTGAATTAGTTGATTATTATGTTGATCTATGTGCTAAATACCCAATTGTATCTATTGAAGATGGATTAAATGAAGATGATTGGGAAGGGTTTGCTCTTATGACTGAAAAACTTGGAGACAAGCTTCAAATCGTTGGTGATGATCTTTTTGTTACGAATGCAAACATTCTTGCACGTGGTATTAAAGAAGGTATCGCTAACTCAATTCTTATTAAGCCAAATCAAATCGGTTCTGTTTCTGAAACAATGTTAACAGTACGTCTTGCTCAAAGAAATGGTTACACATGTGTTATGTCTCACCGTTCAGGAGAGAGTGAAGATGCCTTTATTGCAGACTTCGCAGTGGCACTTAATTGTGGTCAAATTAAAACGGGTTCAACAGCTCGTGGTGAAAGAACAGCAAAATACAATAGACTATTAGAAATAGAAAATGAAGTAGTTTATGGTGAATACCTAGGATCTGCCTTATTTAACTAAGCCTTGCTTAGTTAAGGTCAATGGTGAATAGACAATGGTAAATGGAATAAAAGAGAGAAAACCGGTTCACTCTTCCCCTCTTCTCTTCTCCTATTTACGATTAACCATTTCCCATTTCCCCTTTTCCAAAGGAAAATATCTTGTCTGAACTTCTTGATGAGATAGAATCCGAACAATCCCTTCCTAAACGTTATTTTGGTCTAAGTTGGAAAAAACTTAGCCTTTTTGCTCTTATTGTTGTACTTTCAGGTATTTATATTGGGGTGATTCTTTTTGGAGAAAACTCCTTGGAAGTCTTACTTAACCTTGAAGAGTATGAAAACTTTTTAAAAACAGAGATTTCTACGCTCAAGGGTGAGAATGCAGCGCTTCAAAAAGAGCTTTTTGAACTCAATGAGCTTGATCCAGATAACAATTAATCTTTCTTATAGGCGTAGCTTTATAAAAAACTGTATAATACTATTAAACTGATTTTATAGGGTATTTATGCGTCTTATTTTTTTACTACTACTTATCTCTTTTTCACTCTTTGCGCGGGATAACCCTTTTTTTCCCTCAGACCCTAATGAAATAAAAATGACAACAAGCAATAGAGTGGAAACGCTTAAACCTTTTAGTACGCAAAAGATTTCTCTACCCAACTCTGCAAGAGCGATAAAATCTATCAGTATTAGCTATCAAAATATGGATGGTTCAATCTCACAAGAACAACTAGAGTTAAATAATAAAATAGACTGGCATGAGCCTTTTTTGATAAGTCAAAAACAGCCTAAACAAGTTAGTTTAAAGAGCAAGAAAAGTGTTAAAAGTATTAATGTGAAGTATATAAAATTTCAGCCTATGAGTAAGACAATGAAAATTATAACTAAGGATAAACTGCTTAGAAATTTCATGTTAACTTCTCCACATAGGGTTGTTTTAGACTTTTCCAGAGATACAAGTTTTAAGCCTAAGCAATTTGCTATTAAACAAGCCCCATTTAAAAATATCCGTATGGGTAATCATGATAAATATTATCGCGTGGTAATAGAATTAGATGGACAATACAACTATAAATTACAAGCTAATGAAAAAGCCTTAAGTGTTATCTGCTACTAATAATCTTGTCTTAATCGGGTTTATGGGCTCTGGTAAGAGCTCTGCTGGAAAAGCTTTGGCTAAAGAGAGTGAACAATACTTCTTAGATACTGATGCGATGATTGAAAGTGCTGAAGGAAAGTCTATTGAAAGAATCTTCAAAGATGATGGCGAAGCCTATTTTAGAAGATGCGAAGAAGAGACAGTACAATGGCTACGTTCTAGTGTCAAAAATGCGATTATCTCTACAGGTGGGGGCATGTTAGTGCATTGTAAAGGCTTAAAAGAGGTAGGTAAGATAGTTTACCTACGTGTACCTTTTAAAACAATTTTAGAACGCATGGACGCAAGTGAGCTTGAAAAACGACCTCTGTTTAAAGACCTTAAAACAGCAGAACAGATGCATGAAAAAAGAGACTGTGTGTATGAAGAAAAAGCGGATCTTATCATAGACGCACAGGGAACTTTAGAAGAGACGGTGGCTAAGCTTCGCGCTTATATAACTTAGCAATAAAATAGGGTGGATGTACGATTAATTTAATGGCTAACATCACAAAGATAACCTCAAACAGACTCGCCAAGATAAAGGCATAATAGTGAAACTTATCAATACTATGCTGGTGATAAGCAAGTGTAGCAATGGCAATAAGTAGGGTTAAGGGCATGGAGTGTGAGAGGGCTAAAAGAAGTGAATCTTTTGGCGAACCACTTTGGTTAAACACCATAGCTGCTACGGCTCTAATACCTATCATAAGGGCACTTACTAAGAGTGCTGTGACTATAAGACCATCAACATACAGTGCTGAAAGATTAAATGAGGTCCCTACGTGCACGAAAAAGATAGGCACCACAAAGCCAAAACCATAAGACTCTAGCTTGCCTGGTAATTGGTACTTATGCTCAAAAAAGGTGGGAATAAACATGCCCGCGATAAAAGCACCAAAGGCAAGTTCTAGGTCAAGATAGAGCATTAAGGCGATAAAAGAGAATAAGATGGCCATAGAGAGTCTAAAGTCTTGCTCTTTGTTATCTAAGTGTGGCATTAAGATAGGACCCAGTTCAGGGTACCACCAAAAGAGCATTCTTAGTGCATAAAAAAGAATCAAAATAAGCGAGATAAAGAGCACAAGGGTACCAATAGTTTTTAAAAGCATGAGACTAATGCCCGTTTGAAAGGCTTCAGAAGCTACGGTAAGAACAGCGATAGAGACGATCTCTCCAATTGAGCCAACGACCATAGCCAGCGGCAACCATGAGGTGTTTTTACCATACTCTTTTTTCAGTGTTGCGATAAGACCCACAGAGATCAGCGGCAAGATAACGATAAAGACATTAGAGAGTTGTAGATAGATAGAAGCAATAAAGGATAAAAAGTATAAAAGACTTAAATAGATAAAGGCCCGATTTAAGATGCTCTTATCAATCTTAATAATCTTTTTGAGATTAATTTCAGTCCCCGCAATAAACATCAGGTACAAAAATCCAAATTCAGCAACAAGTTCAAAAAGTTCATGTTCATGTAAAAGCCCACCAAAGGCTAAAACCGAACCTAAAATAATCTCAACGGGAGTGGTTGGTATTTTAAGAACCTTAGCGACAAAGGGGGAGAAGGCGATAATGGCACTTAGCGTTAGAACAAGGCTAATATTTTCACCCATACACATCCCTTTTAATTTTAACTATTATACACTCTTTTACAACATCCCTTAAACAGACTTATTTGTCATCAGGACTTTGTGCGATTTGTAGGCCTAGATTAGCTAACATCTGTAAATCTTTAGACTTTTCTCGACCAGAGGTAGTGAGGTAGTTTCCAATGACAATGGCATTAGCACCGGCTTCAAAAATCTCGGCTTGACGCTCTTTAAACATCATTTCACGGCCCCCTGCAATCATCACTCTATCGGCATTAGGAATAAGCTCTTTTGTAAGTTTAACCAGCTCAAGGGCTTCATCCGTAGTGAGGTTATTGGCCTCAAGTGGAAGCGCAGGATTATGGTGATAAAAGTTAATAGGTACTGAGGTTGGGTTTAAAGAGGCAAGGGCTTTAAGCATGGAAACTCTATCTTCCTGTGTCTCTCCCATACCAAAAATCCCCCCTGTGATTAAGACCATTCCGGCCTTGTTAACATTTTCACAGGTTTCATAACGCTCTTCCCAGCCATGGGTAGTACAAATTTCTGCATAATAGCGCTCTGAACTCTCAAGGTTATGATTATACGCAGCTACACCTGCTTCTTTAAGGGTAAGGAGTTGCTCTAATGAAGCGGTACCATTACAGGCAATTAGACGTAGTCTTGGCACTTCTGTTTTGACAGCTTTAGCAACATCACAAACAAATTTCAGGGTCTTATCCGTCAGTCCTTTTTGCGCCGTTACCAAACAAAAACCAAGGGCACCAGCAGCCTCAGCTGATTTGGCCTCTTCCAGAATATCTTCTATAGGTTTTTGTTTGTAACGCTCGATATCAGCACTGTATTTAACACTTTGTGAGCAGAACTTACAATCTTCATTGCAGGTTCCACTGTTGATATTACAGATGGAGCATAAAAATATTTTTTTAGTCATGTTTGGTTCTTTCAAAATTGATTCTTTGTTGCTGCCACTGTTTTGTTTTTAAGGCTCTAGAGAAGGCGTTAATAGTATAAGCCCCATTACTAATCTCTAGTAGGACACATTCGCTAATTGGCTTATTTCGCGCGCAGGCCTCACCTGGATTGATAAAGAGTGTATTGCTTTTATAATCACACTCAAAGGTATGGGTATGTCCAAAAATAACAATGTCTGCATCATCTGGACTCAGATAATAAGGCAGGTGCATCAGCTTAAACTTTTGTTCATTAATCTTAAAAAGGTGTGGCTCTTGAACAAGGTTAAATCGACGGTGATGTTGCACCATATGCGCGTCATTATTTCCATAGACAGCAATGTAAGGAAGGCTTGTAGAAGCCATATAGTCTAAGACTTCGACTTCGCAGATGTCACCCGCATGTACAAGGTATTCAGCTCCATTTTCTATCAGAAGGTCAATGACTTTTTTAGCGCGACCAACTTTAGAATGCGTGTCAGAGAGGATACCTATTTTCATAAAAATACTCCATTTTTATGAAGTAAATAGTGAGTGATAAGTGGTGAATAGATAAAAGCAATACTCTTTTTTTCTGTTCTTTGCATTAGCGAAGCGTCCACTTTCCTCTTTCCCATTGACCTACGCTTCTTCCTGCGGAGTACGATTTTTACACTTCACACATTCATAGACTTCGTTATTACGATAGGTACGTTTGGCTAGGGCACCGCCACAGTCTTTCTCTTCACATTTTTTAAGGGTTGGCTCAAACTTCGAGATGAACTTACACTCTGGGTATTTTTCACATCCCCAGAAGGCACCACGACGCGAGCGTCTAAAGACGAGTTTACCACCACAGTCAGGACAAGGAACGTCTGAGGTTGGGGCATTTACATCATCAAGCGGCTTAGTGTTTTTACACTCAGGGTAGGCTGAACAGGCTAAGAATTTTCCATTACGCCCATTTTTAATCACCATCTCGCTTCCACATTTGTCACATTTCTCATCAGTCTTTTCAGCGTCAGGACCTGCGGCAGTTTCACCATCTTCTTCCACTTGTTCGGTGTATTTACACTTAGGAAAACCAGAACAGGCGATAAAGTTTCCATAACGCCCACCACGAAGAAGAAGCTCTTCCCCACATTTGGGACATTCGCGTCCAAGTGGTTTAGCAAGCTTTTGAGATTTGATTTTCTCTTTCCCTTCGGCAATTTTCTCCATAAATGGAAAATAGAAGTCATGTAAAACTTTTTGCCAGTCTTTTCCTTCGTCCGCAATCTCATCAAGCACTTCTTCCATATTGGAAGTAAATTCAGCATCAACGATGTCTTTAAAGTGCTCTTCTAACATTACAGTTACCTTGAAGGCCACTTCTGTTGGAATGATTTGACGTTTTTCAATGTCGATATACATACGTGCTTGAAGGGTAGAGATAGTTGGTGCATACGTTGATGGTCTACCAATTCCTTCGGCTTCAAGTTTCTTAATTAAAGAAGCCTCTGAGTAGCGTGAAGGAGGCTCTGTAAAGTGTTGCTCTGTTGTAAGAGAACTTAGCTCAACCTCTTCACCTTCTTTGAGGGCAGGAAGAAGTTTATCTTTATCATCTGTACCATAGACCTTATAAAAACCGTCAAAAACAAGCTTACGTCCATTGGCTTTAAACTCAGCACTTTCAGACTTAAAGATAATGGCTTGTTGCTCAAATTGCGCATCCGTCATTTGACAGGCTAAAAAGCGGTTATATATCAATCTATATAACTTTAACTCATCGGGTTTAAGGTACTGTGCTGCTACCTCAGGTGTGTAAGCAAGGTTAGTGGGTCGAATAGCTTCGTGCGCCTCTTGGGCCCCTTTAGCTTTTTTCACATACGATTTTGCCTCTTTAGGAAGGTACTTCTCGCCATATTTAGAAACAATCAACTCGCGTGCAGCCTCAACAGCTTCAGCTGCCATGTTGAGGGAGTCGGTTCTCATATAGGTGATAACCCCAGAGGTTCCCTCAGGTGTTTTAACACCTTCATACAGGGTTTGTGCAAGCATCATCGTCTTCTTTGGTGATAAAGAGAGCTTAGATGAGGCTGTCTGTTGAAGGGTTGATGTCATAAAAGGTGGTGGTGTAGACGACTTACGTTTCTTCGTTTCAATACTGGCTACACTGAAGGCTTCACCTTTAAGTGTTTGAACAATCTCTTTAGCATCGCTCTCATTAGAAACAGAGAGTTTATCCATCTTTTCATTTTTATATTTATGAAAAGTTGAATCAATGGTTTTATTAAAGATACCATCAATTGACCAATACTCTTGAGGAACAAAGGCCTTAATCTCACGCTCTTTATCTACAACAATCTTAAGTGTTGATGATTGAACTCTACCACCTGAAAGGCCTTTTTGAATCTTAGAACTTAGCAGTGGTGAGAGTTTATACCCCACGATACGATCAAGAAGACGACGTGTCTGTTGGGCATTAACCATGTCCATATCAACCTTGCGAGCAGACTCTAAGGCGTGAGCAATGGCTGTTTTAGTAATCTCATGAAAAACAATACGAGGAAGCTCAGCAGGATCTTTTTTAATCGCATGAGCAATATGCCAACCAATCGCTTCACCTTCGCGGTCCTCATCGGTTGCGATATAGATGGTATCCGCTTTTTTAGCGAGTTCACGTATCTTCTTTACGGTAGGGGCATTCTCTTTGGCAACAGAGTATTCAGGGGTTAACTCTTCGTTTTCGCCAACTTTGATTCCAAAACGAGATTTAGGAAGGTCTCGAATATGTCCTTTAGAGGCGATAACCTCATAATCTTTACCTAAGAAGTTCTTAATAGTACGTGCTTTTGCTGGTGATTCCACAATGATTAAATTCAATGTTTACCTTTTGTTCTATCTATATATATGAAAATTACAATTAATGGCGAAAGTGTAACAAAAAAAACAGTAATTTTCATAAAAGATTTAAATTAGCTCATAATATTTCAGTTAGACCAATCACAGTTTTTTGATAAATTTTGTACTTTGTCTAAAAGCGTGAAAAATATTTTAAAATCATTAAATATTTTAAAAAAGTGGTCGATACTAGTTTTAACAGCAAGGATGCTGAACAACAAATAGAAGCTCTTCGCTTCGGATAAAAGGATTTATCATGGGTTTTAGAATTAACACAAACATTGCGTCATTGGACGCTCAAGTAAAAGCAGGAATGACAAACAGAGGTTTAGACTCTTCACTTTCTAAACTATCTTCAGGTCTACGTATTAACTCGGCGGCAGATGATGCTTCTGGTCTTGCAATTGCCGATTCACTTCGTGCACAAGGTAACTCACTAGGTCAAGCAGTTCGTAATGCAAATGATGCAATTTCAATTGTACAGATTGCGGATAAGGCTATGGATGAGCAGATTAAGATTCTTGATACCATTAAAGTAAAAGCCATTCAAGCGGCTCAAGATGGTCAAAGTGCTGATTCACGTTCTGCGCTTCAATCAGATATCGTTCGTTTAATGGAGTCATTAGATAATATCGCTAATACAACTTCATATAATGGTCAGTCTCTTCTTTCTGGTGCATTTACGAATAAAGAATTTCAAATTGGTGCTTACTCTAATCAAGTTGTAACTACTTCAATTGGTAATACAACATCTCAAGTAATTGGTTCATCTCGTTTTGAAACAACGGCTACAAATGTATCAACAGAGGGTATCGTAACAGTATCTTTTGGTGCAGGTGATGATAGAGTTACTCTAGAGTCAGTAATTATTAGTAGTGAATCAAATTCAGGTTTAGGTGTTTTAGCAGACGTTATTAACAAAAACTCTGATATTACGGGTGTAACGGCTACAGCTACAGTTCAATCTACTTCAACAGCAGCAGTAGCTATTCAAGATGTTGTTAGTCTTGAGATTAATGGTATCGAGTTTGGTACATTCTCGGTTGCAGCAAATGATGCAGATGGTACTTTAGTTAATGCCATTAATGCAAGAACTGCTGAAACAGGTGTAATTGCTGCTACGGATTCTTTAGGTAGACTTTCATTAACTTCTATTGATGGTCGTGGTATGGTTATCTCAGCTGATGGTGGTTTCATTGCTGGTTTAGAAGGTCAAAACTATGGTCGTTTAACACTTCAAAATCAAGATGGTTCAGATATCATTTTCTCTACAAATGTTGCGGCTATGGTTCTTACTGCTGCAAATGAGGCGACATTAAACTTAGCTGATGTTAGAGGTAATATTGGTTCAGCAGACGCTTTAGCAATTGGTGCAACGGCAAATGCTGCAGAAGATTTATATCTTTCTGGTGGTATTGGTGCAGGTGTATCAAGTCTTAAAGGAGCACAGGCAACGATTGATATCGCTCAATCAGCGCAAAAACTTCTTGATACTGTTCGTGCTGACCTTGGTTCTGTTCAAAATCAGCTTATTTCAACTGTAAATAATGTATCTGTAACTCAGGTAAATGTTGCTGCAGCTGAATCTCAAATCCGTGATGTTGACTTTGCTGCTGAGTCTGCAAACTTCTCTAGATTGAACATTCTTGCTCAGTCTGGATCGTATGCAATGTCTCAAGCAAATGCTGTTCAGCAAAACGTACTTCGTTTACTACAATAGTAGAAAACGAAACTTAGTCGCATGAGCGACTAGTATATTTCTTTAGAAAACGTTCTAAGATTATTTCAGTAATCTGAATAAGTAGCCTTTGGCTACGAAGAATGTTTCTTCAGAAAAGGATACCTCATAAAGAGTTTTCCTGCGGAAAGCTTTTTATGAGTAAAATAACTTTAATGATTTATCGATTAGCTTCGATAGACTTTAGACTATATTAAGTCATCCTCAGACATCGTTACAAACTACAAACTACAAACTACAAACTACAAACTACAAACTACAAACTACAAACTACAAACTACAAACTACAAACTACAAACTACAAACTACAAACT
>Ga0316207_10000720_pt1 | contig 48122 bp, 43 predicted proteins | sample 6weekpyrite_MG_FD_204943 | JGI IMG/M metagenome (GOLD analysis project Ga0316207, IMG submission 204943) | Microbial mat bacterial communities from mineral coupon in-situ incubated in ocean water Damariscotta River, Maine, United States -... | ecosystem: Environmental > Aquatic > Marine >... | reverse complement strand
GAATTTTCTAAAAATATATCAACACTTAGCATCCATGGAAAGCGCTAATCAATTCAATCAATTTTGCTTAAAGAGTTCGCATGAGGAGTTAAGTTCATTTTTGGATAATAAAGTGACTATAAGTAACTTTGAGTATTGGAAACAAGTTTATCAGTTTGATGGACCAGTCATTTTTGTTACACCGCATTATGGCCCCTTTACTATTGGCTGCTTAAAGGCTGTTTTGGATATGGGAGAAGAAAAAACAATCAATGCTTTTTATGATCCACCAGAGAAAAACCCAACTACGGCAATATATAAAGATGTGCTTAGTAGTTTAGGTGAAAATTTCAATCCTATTTTCAATGATAGTCGCGGGCTAGTAAGAGCCTTAAAGAGGCTTAAGAACAATGAAATATTAACCATGATGCCAGATGTTTTCGATTTATCAGGACAATCTATTTCTATTCCATTTTTGGGACACTTTACTACTGCTATGGGAGGTACTGCTTTTCTGGCTTTAAAAACCAATGCTTTGATAATGCAAGCGTATTGTGTACCTACTAAAGATGGCGGTGTACATTGTATTTTGGATAAACCATTTCAGCACCAAGCAACTAACGACTTTGATCAAGACGTGTTCGATTTAACTAGCAAGCTATTTGAATCAATTGAACATCAAATAAATATAGCGCCAGAACACTGGATTTACTTGCGTCAATTGGACAACCGTTTAGGACTTCCGTTGCCAGAAAGTAAGAACTTTATGAATAGCAAAAATAAGGCTCTTGCGGTTATGAAGAGCCTTAATCTAGATTCAAGCGCAATAGAAGAAGCGTTTCACGCTTATGGCAAGAATTAAATAATAACTAACATCTAAGATAAATTAATTAACTTTCGGAGACCATTATGTATCGTATATTTATTTTATTATTAATATCCAGCATTACGCTTTCAGTTGAAGCGTCAGATAAAAAAGAGATAGGGTTTAAACTCAATGTAACTGTTAAAGGTTTTTTCTCCCCTGAAGTGACAAGCGCCACAGTAAAGTCGGTGACACCTGGCTCGTTAGCTGAGTCGTTAGGTGTAAAAGCAGGGGAAAAATTAATTGCCATTGCAAATTGTAAAATTCCAGGTTGTCCTGCGGGCAAAGCAAAAGGTTATATTTCACAAGATATTGGAACAGAAGTGTCGTTTGAATTTTCCTCTCAAGCAGGAAAAACTTACTCAGTGACTATACCACTTCAATAGGTCTATGAAACTTGTAATTAGTTAGAAAATTTTAACAACATGGTTCATCCAATTATTGAATAATGAAAGCATTTGTAGAAAGTTATGCTCAACCGAACATGATGGTTAGCTTAGGGCGTGTTGTTGGCTCGGTTATTGGTTTAAACTATCAGCTAAGAGCGCAGCTACCTTAAAAGATCAGCTACATTCATCAGTAAAAAGTAGCTATAAAGCAACTCTTATTTATAAAAACTTGCTTGTACTATATTGCGCAATGCTCTGAGACAGCTAAAAACTAGTCATTCATTTAGTGCATAGTTATCTCTATGGATGGAGCGTAGCCATTAAGAAAATTCCATTCACAACAACTCGAAATAGCTCAAAAAACGACCTATACTGATATGGAGTTTTATCTAACTTTTTTGAAAAGTACAACTTTAAGTCGAGTAATAAAAATGATCACCGTCGGTTCAATGGTCAATAACATTAACGGTTTTATGCAACTGCAAAAAAGTCAGCAGTCGTTATTTGATGCCTCAGCAAAACTTACCTCCGGCAAACGTATTAATAGCGCTAAAGACGATCCTGCAGGGTTGGCTATTGCCAATTTAATGACTTCTCAGATTCGTGCTAACAATCAAGGCATTCGTAATGCTAATGATGGTATTTCTTTTGCTCAGGTTGCTGATGGCGCACTCGGTGGCGCAAGTGATGTCTTGCAACGTATTCGGGAACTAGCAGTACAGGCTGGTAATGGCACGTTAAGTGATTCTAATCGTAATACTATTCAAAATGAAATTAATCAACTGAGCGAACAGCTCAGTGATATAGGAACAAACACTAAATTCAATGGTATTAATGTTTTTGATAACGCTGACTCAGGCGGACAATCGTTAAATATTCAAGTGGGCTTTAACCAAAGCATTTCTTTAGAATTAGGGAGCTTGTCGACAGGCTCCCTTTCAGGAGGATTAAGTTCAGCATCAGGGCAGTTAAATAGTGGTCGAGTTGATGCTGCAACTTCAGGTGTTGCTAGTGGTAGTGTTAGTATTAATGGCGTTAACCTTGGCGCGTTAACGGCTTCATCTTCAGGGAAAGCTGATGTTAAAGCGGATGTAATTAATCAAGTTTCAGGACAAACAGGTGTTACCGCAACGGCCAGTAATGTTATACAAGGCGGCTCAGTCAATGCATACCAACCTATTTCTCAAGGCATTAGTGTCACTGTTGATGGCACTACAACAACACTGGGAAGTTCAGCAAATCTTGAGGGTTTTGTTAACGATTTTAATCTTAATGTTGCCGGCGCAGAAGCGAAAATTGACAGCAATGGCGCGTTACAAATATTCAATGATACCGGTAAAGATATCACCTTAAGCGACAATACTGTAGGCGGCTTAGGCAGTTTAGGGCTAAGTAGTGGTACTTTTTCGGGCAGTATTAGTTTATCAAGCAGTGACGGTAGTAATATCAATATAAACACCACAGAAACGGGGAGTTTTAGCGACTTACAAGCCTTTGGTTTTAATCAACAGCAAGGCGCATCGTCACTCACGGGGGGCCAAGTGAGCGGTCAAAATATTAGTGCTAGTGATGGCATTACTATAAATGGTGTCGCCCTAGGTAGTGTTGGCTCTATAGGGGGGCAAACTAGCGCTAGTGATATCAGTAGCGCCATAAATGCTATCAGTGATGAAACCGGCGTTACCGCCAGTGCAAGTACTAGTGTTGAGTTGTCTACCGATGTTTCAGCGCTGCAAAATAACAGCTTAACCCTTAATGGTGTGGATGTTTTTAGTAGTTTTACCGGCTCTTCCCTTGATGATGCCATTAATCAAATAAACGCTGCGTCAATTGGCGATATTCAAGCCAGTAGTAATAGTGATGGCGAGTTAGTGTTAAGCTCTAATTCAGGGCAAGATATTAACATAGAGAATGGCGCTACCGCGTTTAGTCAAAACAGTACAGCCATTGCCAACAGCTTTACCCAAAGTGGCGAGTTAAGTTTAAACACGAGTGATGGCAACAATATAACTATTAGCTCAACCGCAGCGATAGGCTCGCAAACCACAGCGTTGAACAAGCTTGGTTTAAGTGATGTTGGTGGCTTTTCATCATCAGTTGGCGGCAATGTTGCTAGCGCCGCTAATGCTGGCGATTTAATTGAAAATATTGATAATATTATCAGTCAAATAGATCAAACTCGTAGTAGCTTAGGCGCTACACAATCGCGCTTTTTATCCACCATTAATAATCTATCGCAATCATCAATTCAATCTCAAAGCGCTCGTTCGCGCATTGAAGATGCTGACTTTGCGCGCTCAATATCTGAATTTCTACAAGCGCGATTATCACAACAAGCTTCGAGTAGTATTTTTGTCAAAAGCCAACAAGCTGAGCGTGCTTTTATCAGTCAGTTAATTAGTGGTTAGTTGCTAGCTAATCACTCACTAATTTGCAGTGTTTTATAAACCGGTATGATACTGGCTATCTGTAGATTCAGGTACTAAGGCATTGATAATTTTTACTGTGTCACCTTGCTTTGTGTTGCTAACATCTAACAGCTGCTCAAACTGCGTTATTAATTCAGTTTTGCTTGGCAGTGTTTTATCACCGGCACCAATATTGGTTAAATCAATCATAAAACCATCAAATAAATCGCTCAGATCGTTAATGATCTCAGTGTTTAAAAACTGATCTTGGTTATAAATGCTAGGGTATCCTGCTTTTTGCTTATCAATCGCAAAGTTGTCACCTTTTAAATTAGTGATAGTGGTGGATTTATCACAAGAGAGCATGCAGCCATTATCAATTCTTGGTTTTTCACAACCGACGCTTTGTTGGAAAAAACATTGTCTGCTGGTCATTAACAAAATAGGGTGATAGATACTGTAGAACAGTTTAAAACTTTCAGGCCTAGCAATCGTTCGCATTTGCTGTTTATTGATTTCATTAGAAATAAAAGCGCCACTACAATCAAAATCTTCTTTCAGCGCCATGAGTGCATAAGAGTTAGTGGTGTTTAAAAATGGCCCCGCAATCCATTTTATGCCAAGTCGGTAAGCTTCATATGCAATGCCGGTATTGTTAGTAACGATTAGCTTAGGTTTAACCTGCTGTAAAATATTTAAAGCCACGTCATAATCTTTACCAATTAACACCGCTGGAAACCATGGGATCAGCCTTGGGTTTTCTTTGAAAAAAGCAACATATTTAGTACAGCCGCGCTTGTAAGCATCGGGTAGTTTAAAATAAATATTAGCATTGGTTTTATCCGCTAATGCAATATCTTCTTGATCACAAATTAACAGTGATAGTTTCGCCGTTTCACCTTTTGCTTTTGGGTGATTCTCAAGTGCAGGCAGACTTACCTCAGGCAATACTGCTTGATTATCATTTAATAATAAGGCGAGTTGCTTTTTCAGTAGTGTTAGTTCTTTAAAAGGGATACTTAGCCCCTTTGTTAAGTTGTTAGTATTAATTTCTTTTAAATCATAACGACTGTTATTAAAGCTTTTAAAGCGCTTTTCAATCACACTATTATCAATGCTTGCTTTATCACTTTGCGCCAATAAATTTGTCGATTGTACGCTAAACTCTTTATTATCAGTATTCGCTGTTACGGTGAGCGGCTGGTTAATGGCGCCTGAAAAATGCAAGGTGAGCGGCAGTTTTTCAATGTTCAAATGTTTTATTTTATCGTAAACCGTTGCTTTAATCGCTTTGTTTTGCTGATGAAGCTCTTGCTCTACCTCATGAATTTGCACTACCGATATCGCTTGTTCATTACTAGATGAAAAATTAGATGAAAATTTATCAACTGCATGTTTGGTTGAATTATCCCGTGGGTTGTCAATAAACATTGACTGATTTAAATCCCCACGTAAAAAGGCATTAGAAAAGTCGCGATTAAATACTTGGTATAAGCGCTCACCATCTTGGGTTAATTCACCCGTTTCAAATAAACCATCAATTTGTTTGCGAAAACTGTCAACAACGGTATGAACATAGTTTGCGCCTTTGATTCTACCTTCAATTTTAAAAGAATGTACGCCAGCATCAATCAAGGCTGGTAGGTCGAAAAAGGCTGAGTTATCTTTTATGTTTAACGGAAAGTTATTACCTGAAGGCGTAGTTTCGTATTCTTCACGACATGCTTGACTACAGCGCCCTCTATTACCTGAATTGCCGACACTTGCCGAGGTTGAGTAACACAAGCCAGAAAATGCCACACATAATGAGCCATGCACAAATACTTCTACTAAGGTATCGTGCTGTTTTGCGACTTCAGTTATTGTGGTTATTTCTCTTAAATTTAATTCTCTTGATAAATTAACCCGCGAAGCGCCCAATTTTTTCAAGAAGGGCACTTGACCAACATTATGAGTTGTCATTTGTGTTGATGCATGAATATCTAAACTAGGGAAGTGCTTTTTTATCAAGTTAAACATGCCAATGTCTTGCACAATCACGCCGTCCAAGGTGGTATTAACTAATTTACTTAATAATTTGGCGAGGGATTTAAATTCTCGCTCTAAAATAACAATGTTTAAGGTTAGGAAAATTTTACATTGATACTGATGAGCTAAACGAATAATGCCAACTAGCTCATCAAAGGCTATGTTCGATGCTCTGTTGCGGGCGTTAAACGTATCTAAGCCGCAATAAATCGCATCAGCGCCGGCTATAATTGCTGCTTTTATTGCGTCAACATCACCACCGGGGGCTAATAATTCAATGTCAGAGTTTATTTTACAGCCCATTTTTTACAACCTATTTTACAACGAAACGTTAGCGAAACTTAAAAGAGGGGGATTTTACCCGTATAATCAACCAAAGAATAGCGTTAAAATCGGGTGTTAACCGCAATTGCTCACCATTGAAGCGGTTAATTACTTATTTATGAATAGACCATAGAAATTACTTTTTTTAAAATATGCTTAAAAACAATACGCTACCCGTACTTTATTCATTAAGAAATTGCCCATACGCCATGCGCGCTCGCATAGCGATATTTTATGCCCAGCAGAGAGTTATATTACGTGATGTGGTTTTGAGCAATAAACCTAAAGCCATGTTAGCGGCATCGCCAAAAGGCACTGTGCCAGTATTGGTTTTACCTAACAATAAAACAGAAGAAAAATCACAAGTAATTGATGAAAGCTTAGCTGTGATGTTATGGGCACTTACTGAAAACGATCCTGATGATCTATTGCAAAAATATGATCCCGATAATTTAACCGCTATGCTTAAGCTTATTACTACTTTTGATAGCGAATTTAAAACTTGTTTAGAAGCGTATAAGTGCGCCAAGCGTTACCACGAAAATACTGTTAAAGCGTGCCGACAAGCTTGTGAAGTTTATATTCAACAACTTGAGCTGCGTTTGTCTCAACACGATTTTTTGATGTCAGCAAAGCCCTCTTTAACTGATATAGCGTTATTGCCATATATTCGCCAATTTGCACGGGTAGAGCGCCAATGGTACTTGCAATCACCTTACCCTAAATTAAAACAGTGGCTTAACAATTATTTGCAAAGCCCTATGTTTACGCAAGTGATGGCAAAGAACCCATTATGGCAAGAAAACAATCAATCGTTGTATTTTGTAGCAACTAAATAATAAACAAATATAAATTTTCAATTAATCAAAGCTTGCCTATACTCAAATCATCAACATAAGAAGACATTTTACTCATTTCAAGCAAGGAAGCATGTACAGTATGGAAAATCAAAATCAGCAACCATCATTAGAAATGTTTCAAGCAGTTATTGATGCACTACCTTTTTGTATTTTCTGGAAGGATATTAATAGTGTTGGTTTGGGCTGTAATAAAGCACTTGCTGAGGTTGCTGGTCTTAGCTCTCCTCAAGAGTATTTGGGTAAAACAGATTACGACTTACCTTGGACAAAAGAAGAAGCCGATTTTTTTCGTGAATGTGATCAACGGGTTATACAGTCTAACAAAGCTGAACTTAATATTATTGAAAGTCAAAAACAGGCTGATGGCAATGTGGCTTGGTTAGAAACGAGTAAAATCCCCTTAATTGATAACAATGGAGATGTTGTTGGTATTCTCGGTGCCTTTCACGATATAACGCAGCGGAAAAAAGCTGAAGATACTAATATTGCCAATCAAAAGCTAGAAAGTTTAGCTGCTCTGGCTGCTGGCCTTGCTCATGATTTTAATAATATTTTATCCATGATATTAGGCTCATCTCAACTTGCAGCGATGAAAATAGAAAAAGGTTGTGATGCGAATGAAATCATAAAATATTTAGATCGCATTGAAAAAGCTACAGAAAGGGCTTCTAAACTAACGGGTAAGTTTATGAGCTATTCTAAGCAAGATGAAGTGACGAAAACTGTGTTTAATAACTCAGAAATGATAGAGGATGTTATTACGTTTATGCAGCCCAGTATCAAATCGCCCATTATGCATAAAACCTCTGATGTAAACTCTATGTTGTATGCCGATGTTAATCAGATCAATCAAGTGCTTAATAATCTCATTATTAATGCGTCACAGGCATCTCTCAACAATGAAACAATTCTAGTTAATGTTAATGTTAGTGTTGTTAATATTGATTACCTTGAACATGCGAAACTATCTCCTGGATCTTACATTACTATTGCAGTGCAAGATCAAGGAATAGGGATGAGTGAAGCGTGTCAAAATTCAATATTTACCCCATATTTTACTACTAAAAAGAACGGCAATGGCCTAGGTTTAAGTTCTTGCCGATCGATTGTTGAAAATCATAATGGCAGTATTAAAGTAGAATCAAGGGTAGGGTATGGCTCTACTTTTACCGTCTATTTACCTGTTCATACTGTCGACAATAAAGTGGTCCATCAGCCTTTTACCAATGAAATAAGGGAAGGGAAAAGTAAAATTCTTTATGTAGAAGATGACTTAAACACGCAATCGTTAATGCGAGAAATGCTGCAAAGTATAGGTTACAGCGTAACCGCATACTCTTCAGTGGAATCTGCTGTTGAGTATATTAGCAAGCATCCAGATAGTTTTGATCTAGTGTTAACTGATTATATGCTTGGCGACTGCGATACGGGCGGAGATATAATTTTAGATAAAGTTTACAGCGTTCGCTCTGATTGCCCTGTTATTTTGATCACTGGCTATTTCGAATCTTTAAAAACAAAAAAAGAGAGCAATAGTATGTTCTCCTATATTGTGCAAAAGCCGGTGGGTATTGCACAAATCAGTCAAATAATTAATAGCTTTAGTTGATTGAAGGTTAAAACAGTAGCTATTAAATAGTTAGGTCACGTTTTTCCAGCAACTAGGTTAAAGTTTTTTAATTCCTACTCAATCCTGCCGCTTGAGGTGATTTGGGTATATAATCGCTTTTAATGATTTTTTGTTATATTGATAAACTAGCCGCGTTATGCACTTACTTGAACACTGTTTCACCTCGTTTAAACAATCAATTCTTGATGTTAGCTTACCTCAACGATTCACTTTTCCTTTTTGTTATCAACCACATCCTCTTTGCTTAGTGGCAGCCGAAGAATTACAACAGCAGTTGCAAAGTAATGCACAGCTTCAACAAGAATTGAAGGATTCAGGTAAAATGTTTGGCGTACTTGTGGTTGAAAATAAGCAAGGAGAAATTGGCTATCTTACGGCATTTTCAGGAAAGCTAGCGCTGTCTGGTATCAATATTAACTTTGTACCGCCTATTTTTGATGTTGATAAACAAGGTGAGTTTTTTCGCGCTGAAAGCCTTGTTATAAATCAGCTTAACGCACAAGTTGAAAGCTTATCAGCCAACCCAAAAATAGGGACATACCAAAACAAACTTACCCAACTTATTGCTCAGCAAAACGAAAAGCTTGATCAGTATCGCAACGTGATGGCTATAAATCGACAAACAAGAAAAACCAAACGTAATCAAGCAAAAGCCAATTTAACTAATGACGATTTAGCACAATGCCTGAAGCAATTAGCACAAGAAAGTATTAATGATAAAAATCAGCTGCGTGATTTAAAACAATATTGGACAGACAAAGTTGCTCAAGTACAGCAAAAACTAGCGGTATTAACCGATGGAATAACGGCGATTAAAGCTAAACGAAAAAAGCTGTCTACACAGTTACAAAAAAAACTGTTTAAGCAGTATCGCTTATTAAATAGCGCCGGTGAAGAAAAGGACGTATATGAATTATTTAAAAATACACTTTTTCCCATACCGCCTGCCGGTACGGGTGATTGCGCTGCGCCAAAACTATTGCAATATGCATTTCAGCATAAAATGAAGCCGTTAACCATGGCTGAATTTTGGTGGGGGCAAGCACCAAAATCAGCAATACGGCAGCATAAAAAATTTTATGGCGCCTGCTCTGGTAAATGCCAACCTATTTTACCTCATATGCTTGAGGGCATGAATGTTGATGATAACCCTTTACTCACTAACCCTGCGGCTGGTAAAACATTAGAGATTGTTTATCAAGATGATGCTATTGTAGTGGTGAATAAGCCCAGTGAATTTTTATCTGTGCCGGGGAAAAACATAACCGACTCTGTTTATGCTCGTATAAAACAACAATTTCCTCAAGCAACAGGCTCGCTGATAGTGCACCGCTTAGACATGTCCACCTCTGGACTGATGGTATTAGCGTTAACCAAACGTGCACAAAAAAATCTGCAACAGCAATTTATAAACCGTACTATCAAAAAACGTTATCTTGCCCTGTTAGAAGGCAACCTTGCAGCGGTGTTGAAGAAAGAATGGGGAGAAATTACTTTGCCTCTGCGAGGCGATCTTGATGATAGACCTAGGCAGCTGGTTTGTTTTGAGCACGGAAAACCGGCGAAAACACAGTGGCAAGTTATCGATATTATCGATGGTAAAACTAAATTATTTCTTTACCCTGAAACGGGAAGAACCCACCAATTACGTGTGCACTGTGCTCATCCTCAAGGTTTGAATATGCCTATATTAGGTGATGATTTATACGGAAGTTATTTAGTTGATAGCCATAGTGTTGATAGTCACAGCGCTAACTTTATAGAAACCAAAAACAGCCAGCGCTTACACCTACATGCTCAGCAGTTAACTTTGTGCCACCCCATCACTAAAGAGATAATGACATTTGAGGTTGAGGCTGACTTTTAATCAGCCATCATCAGTAATTAGTCTATTTCATCTTGAAAAATATCTTCAATAGCCATATTAAACAAACGCGCTGCTTTAAATGCTAATGGTAAACTAGGATCAAATTTACCTTTTTCGATGGCATTAATGGTTTGCCTAGAAACATCTAATGCTGAGGCTAGTTGTGCTTGAGTCCAATCACGCTCAGCACGTAATACTTTTAAGCGATTCTTCATTGGAACTTCCTATGGCCTGCAATAATGCCAGCCATGTAAGTAAAACACATGATAATGACTAAATGTGCAATTTCAGGCTGAAAAGTAATGAGTTTTATATCTTCTAATAACTCATAACTTAGCCCAACTACTAAGCCAACCCCTAACGATAACCCCATGGCATCAAATTGAATTTTTTGCTGCATTTCATCCAATCCACGTAAATAACGTCGGTTGGCTAATAACATACCAAAACCAACGGCAAGACTTACCACTACAGCAGTAATGCTCAGCAGAGTATTAAATGCCCAAACATACTTGGGTGCAAACGCGACTACCATAATAGAAACTACCCAACCAGCGGTCCAATTTATTAAATTTTTATTATTTTTGCAATTACGGTTCTTGTATTCATTTGCTGTTTTGTCGACATTAGTCATGAATAAACTCCTTCAGTTATAAGTTTAGTTACTCAGGTATTCTTTACTTTATGTAAAGTAAGCTTGACTAATAATGTAGTTGCCCTAGTTTTTGTTGTCAAGTATATTTTACATAAAGTTTGGTTTTGATTACTTTTTTGAAAGCTGGAAGATTTCAATTTACCGACTATAATTAACGGTTAACTGTGGTAACCCAACAAAGGGATTTGTAATGAAGATACTAGTAGTAGATGACATGCTTTCAATGCGGCAAGTAATATTACATATGTTACGTGGCTTAGGTCACAATAATTTAGATGAAGCAGTAAATGGCGTGGAAGCGTTAAAAAAATTACGATCGCAAGATTATGATTTATTGATAACCGACTTACATATGCCTAACCTTGATGGTAAACAGCTATTAGAAAAAGTGAGAAGTGATAAAAGGTTAGCCGATTTACCTGTGTTGATGGTGTCTTGTGAGGATGATAAAAAACAGATCACTGACTTGATAAAAGCAAAAGTGACAGGGTTTATTGTTAAGCCGTTTAATACTAATATCTTAAGAAAGCATATTGACTGGATTAAAGAAGAAATTCAAATAGTGTAAATTAGCAAAATAGCTCACAGTATGAACTAAAAAACCATCTAAGAAGATGGTTTTTATACATGTAATACTGGTGTTTTTTAGTTTTTAATCTTTAATTTCAGCATTGTGATAAACATGTTGCACATCATCACAATCATCTAACATAGCGATGAATTTTTCAAAGTTAGCTAAATCTTCTTCACCTTCAATATCGATATAAGTTTGTGGAACCCAAGTAATTTCTTCAACTTCTAAGTCAAATTCAGGCATAGAGTTAGCAAACTCGGTTTTGATTTTAAAAAACTCAGTATGTGGCGCATAAACAGTAATAATGCCATCTTCTAACTCAACGTCAGTAACATCAATATCTGCCATCATTAAGTTTTCTAATACGGTTTCGTCATCTTCACCTTTAAAAGCAAAGACTGCTTGATGATCAAACATGTGTGAAACAGTGCCAGAAGAGCCAACTTTTGAATGTGTTTTAGTAAAACATTGACGAACATCTTTAATGGTACGGTTACCATTATCAGTTAGGCAATCAATAATCACCATACAATTACCAGGGCCAAAACCTTCATAACGGGCTTCAACAAAATCTTCACCACCAGCACCAGAAGCTTTTTTAATCGCATTTTCAATTACATGTGTAGGTACTTGATCTTTTTTCGCTCTATCAATTAAACCACGTAATGCTAAATTACCTTCAGGATCTACGCCACCATTTTTAGCACAAACGTAAATTGCTTTACCGTACTTTGAATAAACTTTGGTTTTTGCGCCGGCGGTTTTTGCCATGGATAATTTACGGTTTTGGTATGCTCTGCCCATTATTCTGCTTCTCATTTAATCTAATAGCTAATGGCCTAGATTCTATCAGGGTGAATAGGCTGTTGACTAGTGCTTGCGTTGAACTATTAAGATATTTATTAACGCTTATTGTATTCATTGATAATAAACAAAACACTTGCTATGTATGCTGCTATTTTATACATTTAGGTTGTTTAAAGTTAAAAATTAATAATAATATCAAGGAAGTAATCAAATGCAATATGATGAATATAAAGTTATTTATGTTACCGAAGGTGGCTGTGGCACAATTTTACTCGGTTCAAGCGGCTTACCGTTGAAACGCTTAGAAGCGACATTGAACCAAGAAGCTAGTGATGGTTGGCAATTAGTTTTTCAAGTGATTGAGCAAAAGCGGTTCTGGTTATTTTGGTCTCGTGAAGCGGTAATTTTAACCCTTGGACGTAATAACGGGTAAGCTAGTCTGTGAAAAATCCACTCAAAATCGCTTTACTAAAAGCCATCCGTCATTATCAAAAAACGGGTGGCTCAGTGAAGCATTTTGCTACGTCTTGTAATTTCAGCCCCACGTGCTCCCATTACACTTATCAAGCTATTGAAAATTTTGGTGTTTTGCAAGGCGTATGCTTAGGCGTTAATCGTATTAGGCGCTGCAATGATGGCGATTGTGTTGTTGTTATCAATGATCCTGTACCGAGCAAAACCTGAAAAATCAGAAAAGATAAAACCAATAAAAATAAAAGGACTTACCTCATGGCATTATTAACACGTGATAAAGAACAGTTACGTTTAGAAGAAAATCAATTACGCGAGCAAATAGCTACGCTTTCAGTAGAGCAAAAAAGACAATACTATGCTCAAGAAGTACGGCTAATTAAAGACCCTGATACTTATGCTGCTTTAAACTGGGCTTTTGTTGCCGGTTTACATCATTTTTATTTAGGTAAATGGTCGCGAGGTTTGATTAATTTAGCGTTAATGACGCTTGGGGTAATTTTTTATTTTCTTGTTGGATTCTCATTGTTAGGCGCAGCGTTAATTGTTTTTGTTTTTGCTATCGAGCTGCCTCAGCTTTTTAATAGTGAAAATGTCATTCATGATTATAACAACCAATTGATGAAAAGGTTGTTAGCGCAATTTGATCATAAAGGTGAGTAAAAATGAGTGAGCTGCAATGAAAAAATTAATTTTTTGTTTTGATGGTACTTGCAACTCCCCTGAAGATTCTGACGATTTTTTTGAAGATACCAGTATCAGTAATGTGTTAAAGCTACATGCTTTTTTTGGTGGCAAGCTAAATCCCAATAATGGCAAAAACACTTTGTTAAACGACCAGCATAGCTTTTATTATAGTGGTGTTGGTACGCGAGGAAATTGGCTAAAACGTAAATTTAATGCCATGTTTGCACCTCCTTACGGTGACATGGAAGATATTCTTGATGAAGCGCATAGCGACTTAAAAGCAAATTTCAGCGCTGGCGATGACATTTATATTTTTGGCTTTAGTCGCGGCGCAGCTATTGCGCGCATGTTTGCTGCTAATCTACCATTTAACGTTAAATTTTTAGGTGTATTTGATACGGTTGCTGCAACCCGAGGCTCATTAGATTTAAACCCTGATACTTTTCCTGCTAGTGGTATTGTCTTTGAAAATGGTAGCTTAGGCTCGCATGTTGAAAAAGCAGTACACTTAGTTTCACTCGATGAAAAACGTATTTTATTTCAACCGACGCTCTTTAACCAAGACGAACGAATAACTGAAATATGGTTTGCAGGTGTGCACTCAGATATTGGTGGGAGTTATTGGTTTGATGGTTTGTCTGATATCACGTTGCAATATATGCTTGATAGTGTCAGCAATGAATTAACGATAATCAACGTTAAAGATATAGATTATGTCGGCCTTAGTATTAATGGTGCGCAAGATTCTCTTTGTGTTGATGATTTAAATATTAAACCTTTAATTAATGGCAAACTGCATAGTCAAATTCGTACCAATACTAACTCATCTACTTTAGCACCTCGATCAGTTCGGGTTAATGTTGATGATGTTAAATCTACCTTTGCACCAATAATTCATCACAGCGTTGTAAAGCGATTTAAGTTAGTTAGTGGTTACCGACCTTATTCGTTAAGAAATACACATTTTCGCATTATTAACGAGCAAGGAATTATTGGCGAAACGCAACAAGGCATTGCGAGCTTGGGTTAAAAATTAAAACCTTCACAGTAAAATCAGTTCTCTATCTACAATGTTTTTGCGTATAATAAGCGCTTATTTACCTTTGTTTTCGGAACCATCAGTTCATGCATGACCACGCCACACTTACGAATAAAACCCCTGAAATTTCTATAGTTATTGAATTTTTGAAAAAGCTGCAAGATCAAATTTGTCATGCTCTTGAGCAAGCAGACGGTAGTGGGCAATTTATTGAAGACAGCTGGCAGCGAAAAGAAGGGGGTGGTGGTCGAACGCGCGTGTTAACCAATGGTACAGTGATAGAGCAGGGCGGTGTTAATTTTTCAGTGGTTTCTGGCGATAAATTACCGCCATCGGCAACCGCGCACAGACCTGAGTTAGCTGGGCGAACATGGCAAGCTTGCGGAGTATCCTTAGTTATTCACCCTAAAAACCCACATATTCCAACGTCTCACGCCAATGTTCGCTTTTTTATTGCTGAAAAAGCAGGTGAAGATCCAGTTTGGTGGTTTGGTGGTGGTTTTGATTTAACGCCATTTTATCCTGTCGATGAAGATGTTTTGCATTGGCATCAAGTAGCCCATGACTTATGCCAGCCCTTTGGCGAGCAAGTTTATGGGGATTATAAAAAATGGTGTGATGAATACTTTTACTTAAAGCACAGAGATGAAACACGCGGTGTTGGTGGTTTGTTTTTTGATGATTTAAATAAATGGGATTTTGAGCAATGTTTTGATTACATTAAAGCCGTTGGACAAGGTTTTATTGACGCTTATGTACCTATTGTTAATCGTCGTAAAAATGATGAATATACCGAGCAACAACGACAATTTCAGCTATACCGTCGAGGACGTTATGTTGAGTTTAATTTGGTGTTCGATCGCGGCACTTTGTTTGGTTTGCAATCAGGTGGCAGAACTGAATCTATTTTAATGTCAATGCCGCCATTAGCGCGTTGGGAGTATAATTATCAAGCACAAGAAAATAGTGCAGAAGCAAAGCTTAATCACTATTTAACGCCGCGAGATTGGCTAACTGAACTCTAGATGTCTAGCTAGCTTTAATAAGCTGAGAATAATGGTTGGTTATAATCATGAAACGGTGGTTATAGCCTGTGCTATGGACAACATCCTTGACCATCAGAAAAAACGCCAGAAAATTCAATTTCACCCGATAAACGCTTAATAAAATACTCTGGATTTTCCTGAAAAACAGTCATGCAATGAGGACATTTGCAAAAGTTGAACTTATTACCTTGGTAGCTAATTTCTACAGTTTGATTTATCGGTTTTTCTGCCAAGCAGCTGGGACACACAACGAGATCATTAGTTTCTTCAAGTAAGGCTTCAGGTGTTTCTTCGAACATTAGTGCGCATCCTTGGCAACAGAACGAATATTCTTGGTCTTGATATTTTAAAGTTACAGCACGCTTTTTAGTAATACCTAACCTTACCAGAGAGCAACCACACGTGGGGCAAATAGGTGTTTTCATTTTTGATGCATCCTCATTTGATTCGATAAACTACAATATAAAAATGACTAATCACGATAAAATTACTCCCAAGTAAAAGCTGGGTATATTGGCAGCATTAATGGGCTTGATGATCCTGCTGAAACGTTGCTTTTAGCTTGAGTCATTAAGGTTTGAATATCGTCTTGAATACGATAACGTAAATCATGTACTTGTTGCCATTTATTTGAAAACTCATCAGGTGCTTTTTTGTCATCACTTTCCATATACTGTTTTAACAAGGGGCCAATAACCTGGTAAGCGGCTTTTAATCTAAGTGCTTGCTGCTGTTCAAATTGCTTAATTTCATTTAAATATTTTTTCATTGCAGAATTTTCAGCCGTTTTATAATGGTTGTTTTCGGCAAACTTAGTAAAATATGCTTCATACTCATTCAATGGTACTTTGGCAGCGTTAAGCCATTTTTGCATACTTGCTCTATTAAGTATTTTTTCTGAATTAGGCTCAATTACCAAAACTGTTGGTGTGCCATAATAAACAGGTAAATCAAACTGTTTGACTAGCTCAAAGCCTTTTTCTAAATAGCCTACATCAACAAATAATACTTGGTAATTATCGGTCAGGATTTTTTGCATTTGCGGTGTAGAAAACTGCTTAGCTAAGCCTTTGCTGTCATGGCACCATTGTGCGCCAAGTACAAATAACGCCTGTTTGTTTTGCGCTTTTGCAGATTTTAGCGTTTGTTCAACTTGGCTAGCAAGTGCTGTGGTAGGAGAAAATATATATTCAGGCAAAACCTTAGTTTCGTTAACTTTGCTATGATTATTGTCTTTTGTTTGTGCACAAGAAAAAGTCAAAAATATGGTGATAATCAAGAAGAGGTTATTTCGTTGTAAACATTTTTTAATCAAACTCTGAAGCATTACATTTTCCAAGACAAAACAAAAAGTAGGATGGGTATAATAATGCCAATTGTTCAAAAAGCGCAACCTATAAAATGGCTAGGTTGCGCAACATCTTTATTGTTTAATACCTTCAATATAAAGGTTTAACTCAACATTGTTCGAGGCAGGGCCAAGATTCATTTTAATAGCATAATCGGTTAACGCAATATTTGTTGTGCCACTAAAACCAACGCGGTAACCGCCCCAAGGGTCTTTGCCTTCACCGACAGTTTGGGCGTCAATCACTATGTCTTTGCTAACGCCATGTAAAGTTAACGTGCCTGCTATTGCTAATTTACCGTCACCTTTGTAGGTCACTTTTTTACTGATAAATTTTGCCGTAGCGAATGCACTAACATCGAGAAAATCATCACTTCTTAAATGCTTATCACGTTCGCCATGGTTAGAGTTAACACTGCTAGTATCAATGTTTACTTCAACTTTTGCGGCTGAAATATTTGATTTGTCATAACTAAAGCTGCCGCTAAATTTATCAAAGCGACCTACTAGCCAGCTATAACCAAGGTGCTGTATTTTAAAGTTAATTGAAGCATGAGCACCTTTGCTGTCAATAACATAATCAGCAGCGTTGGCTGTTGGTAAAAATGAGGCAGCGGCAAGTGCTGATGCAAATACTAGTTTAGTTAACGGTTTGTTCATTTACTTTCTCCATTTGTTGGCGTTTGCCAATCATTCTATTTAAGGTGTTGTCTTTATCAATAAAGTGGTGTTTAAGCGCTGCTAAAGCGTGCAAAACTGATAGTATAATTAAAAAATAAGCCAGCCATTTGTGAGCAAGCCCAGCTACGTCTTCTTGGTTTTCAATAATAGCGCCAAAAGCGGGTATTGTTATGAGTTCAAAAACTTCAATGGCGCGTCCATCAGCAGTAGAAATTAAATAGCCTGTTATCATAATGGTAAATATCAGTAGATAAAGCAGCGTGTGGATCATTTTTCCTGCTTTTTTTTCTAACGAGCTATGGCTGTCTAATTGTTTAGGTGAAACTTGCAGGTAACGCCAAATTACTCGAGCAATCATGACAATGAAAAAAACTAACCCTATGCTTTTATGCAGTGCTGGCGCAGTTTTATACCATTGATGATAGTAGGTTAAATCAACCATGTAATAACCCAAGGCAAATAAGCCAAAAATGCTAAGTGCTGATAGCCAGTGAAACAATATACTGATATAGCCATAACTGGTATTCGTGTTGTTCAAACTTATACTCCGTTTTCTTTTACTCAAAATGTTCTAATCAATGACAGCTAGTATGGCCATAATTCAATTAAATTAATATTGAAGCTTTATTTATAAGTTGTTAAGTTTTACTTAATTTGATTTTGTAACATAATTTGATTTTGTAACATAATATGAGTTCTTAACTAAGAAAGAGTAGATTAATGACATTAGAGCAGCTAAAAATGCTAATTAATGTGGCAGAACTAGGCAGTTTGAAAGACGCAAGTGAAGTGCTTTTTAAAACGCCGCCTGCTATTAGCCAAGGTATTAAACAGTTAGAAGCACAATTGGGTTTACCGTTGTTTAATCGCCAAGGTTATCGGTTAGTGCTTACCAATAATGGCAAGCAGGTATATCAACATGCACTTAGGTTACTTAATGAAGCTGAGCAAATAAAGCAGCTAGCTTCTTTTTTAACGGTAGGTAACGAAGCGACGGTCACTATTGCTATTGAAGCTTCTTATGACTTAAAAAGAATATTACCTGTGCTTGAAATGACACAAAGTGAGTTTCCCCATACACAAATTATTCTAAGGCAAGAGTATATTAACGGGGCGTTAGAAGCGGTGAAATCTGAGCAAGCTGATCTCGCTTTAACAACAATAAATAACCTAGTGCTACAATCTGGAAAATATGATGCCAATAGGCTTTATCAAGGAAATTTATGCAATGTTGCCGCACCAAAATTTATGCACAGACATCCTGAATTAACGTTAGTGACAGAGCTTAAAGATGAGTACCAAATTGTGGTGCAAGACTCAGGTCAAAGTAGCCAAGGTATAAGTTACAGTGTGCAAACTGGGCAGCGCTGTTGGTATGTAAATGATTTTAGCACCAAAAAAACGCTAATAATGAGTGGAATAGGTTGGGGGCGTTTACCTGATTATATGATCCAAGCTGAACTTGACGCTAAAACCCTTATTGCCATCAGCTTGGACGATTTTGACACCCGTGTTGCGCTAAACTATCAGGCAATTAAATTAAAATCTCGACTGTTGGGACCTGTGGCAACAAAATTGTGGCAGAACCTAAATTTGCTTGAGAATAATTGATTAGTATTAATGCGTGTTAATGTGTTTGGCTTTTACATGGATTGTAGACAGGGTTTTGTAATAATAATTTAACTTCTTTATTAACAGCATTAAAGGAGGAAGCTTCACCTAAGTTTATACCTGTATTTAACCATAAGCGAGCAAGTTTCTCATCAAAAACAATTAGTTCAGAGCCTTTAAACTCAAGAAGATCCTTATACCCTTGCTCTAATGCTTGAGTTCTAATTTGCAATTGATCAATCGCTTTTTGATTATTCATTTCTTTGAAGTAGTTTTTTTGTAATTCCAAGCCTATGTTTTTAAATATAATAGTATCGCTTTGTTTTTCTATAAGCTCCCCAACTTTTCCACATGCATCTGACAACAAGTAATTTGTGCCATTGTTATTCTTGCAAAATGTGAAAACACTCGATAGTTCATAAGGTAATGCTGCACTAAGACCGATTGCAACTGTGATGCTGTGTGCATGGCTTAAGCTCGAATGTTCTAAAATGATGTTCAAAGCCCGTTTTATAAATTCATGATAATAATTACTAAAATATTGACTTTTTCCTGCATTTTCTAACGCGATTAACGCCGCTTTTTCATTACCTTGTTTTAACAAAATACTGGCAATATCAAATAATAAAGCCCCATTGTTTTTATCCGCTAAGTAAGCTTGCTCAAATAATTTGTCATTGCATTGAGATAAATTGCTATTTTTGGCGCACTCAGCAAGGGCCAACTTAAAGGCTATTTTGTCTGTTGGTTTATCTTTTACATAGCTAAATAAAGCTGTGCGATTAACATCCTCAACCTTTCCCGTTATTATAATTCCATCTACGCGATCGTTAAGTTTTTCACTTGTTTTAAAATTTTCTGCAATTTTTTTCAATGTTGAATCAATAACCGGGTACTGCTCTACAATGTCTGACTTTGAACAATCATTTAAAATTTCATCAAGCCTGATTTTATTTGCGGCAATTTCTTGTTTGCTAATTTCAGCATAAATATCAGAGCTTACTTCTGCTTGATATACGCTGGAAATTGTAGGACTAGTAGTACTGCTGCTTTTAATGTTACTTGTTTTTTTATCTAAAGTTACCTCTAGTGGTTTTTGAGTATTCTCTTGAGAAAAGTGACTAAAAATAATTGAAGACACAACCAAAATCATTAAAAAGCAAGTTGCTCTAAATATATGCTTTAACAAAATACTTAAGCTTGCTTTTTACTAGTTTGAGATAAGGCTTGTTCAAAGGTTGATTGCAGTAACGCAATTTTTTGCTGATGTTCTTTTTGCTCTACAGCTAGTTTTTTCTTGGCGATTAATAATTCGTTAGTAAGATTTAAGGCGGTCATTAATAACGCTTGCTCGGGGTTGGCAATAGACTTGCTATTACTTACTGTTGTTAGTCTTTTGCTTAGCTCTGCCGCAGCACCTAATAAAGCGCTTTCTTGTCCGATAGGGCAAGCAACTTTAAGTTTACGGTCAATAACATTGATTTCAACGGTTCGTTGAGTCATTTTTAGAAAAATTCCAAGCGTAATTAATAATATACAGTAATTAATTGCACTATAACTGTGCTGATATATTGTTGCAAGCAAATGGCAATTTTTCTCATGCCTTTTAACGGCGGCAATGTTAGGATAATGCCATTAGTTTTCTTTATATAACGCGTGACTTATGACTCAAAGTTCAACCCCAAGCTCTTCATCAAGTAATAAACTAGATTTTGCTAGTGCCCAAGCTGTTATTACTACCGAGAATATTAAAGCACATGCCAGTGAGTTTCATGGTGTGTTAAGCGGTTTAATTTGTGCTGGTTTTTCTTTTGAAGATCAAACTTATTTAGCCATATTAAATGATTTATTCAACAATGGTGAAGGCTTGCCAACCAATGCTAAATCAACAGTAAAGCAAATGTTTAGTGAACTTTGGAGTGATATTCTCGATGACAGCTACACTTTTCAATTAATGTTACCAGATGATGATGATTCATTAGTTGAACGAGGCCATGCGTTAGGTGCTTGGGTGCAAGGTTTCAACTTAGGTTTTGGTTTACAACAAAAAGATAGCCCAGTTACCTCGGCAGAAGTAAAAGAAGTGCTGACAGACTTTGCTGAAATCGCCAATATCTCTGATGACATGGAAGAAGATGAAGACAGTGAACAAGCTTACTTTGAAATTAGCGAGTATGTACGTATTTCGGCGTTATTATGTTTTAGTGAGTTAGGTACGCTACCGACAAAAACGGGTAGTAATGGTAAAAATAACAACACTATCCACTAGAGATTAAAAATGAACAATAACAACCTACCGGGTTTAGCTAAACTTCCAATAAGCGAGTTTACCGCGCACCGTAAAAACTTCTTTGCCCAAATGGATGATAACAGCGTTGCTTTTTTTAGCGCAGCAAGTGAAGTAACCCGAAGTAATGATACTGAATACACCTTTTGCCAAGACAAAAACTTCTTTTATTTAACAGGGTTTAACGAGCCTGATGCTGTGTTGGTACTGATAAAAAAAGCCGGTAAAGAGCAAGCCGTGTTATTTTCACTGCCAAAAGATAAAAGTCATGAAATTTGGCACGGTCGAAGAATTGGCCAAGAAAAAGCCTGTCAAGAATATAGTTTTGATCAATGTTTTACTCTCGATGAAAAAAACGATTTAGTTGCGCAATACTTAAATGGCATTACTCAGATTTATTTTGCTTTTGATAATGAACAAGTTTGCTCGCAAGTTTTTGCTCATTTAGCTCAAGTACGCGCTAGTATTCGTCAAGGCGTTAAAGTGCCAACCAAGTTAATTGATGCTAGCCCTATAATTAACGATTTACGTTTAATTAAAAGTAGTGATGAAATTGCGTTAATGCGCCAAGTGAATTTCATTTCAGGCTTAGCGCACCAAAGAGCGATGCAAAAAACCAAAGCAGGCTTGTTTGAATATCAAATTGAAAATGAAATATTACACGAATTTACTCGCCATGGGGCTCGTTATGCGGCTTATGCAACCATAGTTGCTGGTGGTGATAATGCGAATATATTGCACTACACCAACAATGATCAATTGCTTAATAACAATAACTTACTACTTATTGATGCTGGCGGTGAGCTATCAGGTTATGCTGCCGATATCACCCGTACTTTCCCAATTAATGGTCAGTTTTCTGAACCTCAAAAAGCGTTATACCAACTGGTACTCGATGCAAAAACTAAAGTGATCTCAGCAATAAAACCCGGTGTTAGCTTTGCAAAACTTAATCAAATAGCCAATGAGCACCTTACTCAAGGTTTATTCGATTTAGGTATACTCTCTGGCAATTTAGCTGATTTGCTCAAAGAAAAAGCCTGCAAAAAATATTTTATTCATGGTTTAGGTCACTGGCTTGGGTTAGATGTACACGATGTGGGCGATTATCATATTAACGATAAAAAAGAGCAGTGCCGTGCATTTGTACCTGGCATGGTGTTAACCATTGAGCCGGGTTTGTATATGCCTCTTGATGATATGGAAATTGCTGAGCAATGGCGCGGAATAGGCATTCGCATTGAAGATAATATTGTTGTTAACGATAAGGGCTGTGAAAACTTAACCGCAAACTGCCCAGAAACTATTGCAGATATCGAAGCTTTAATGAAAAAATAATGCCATGAATAAAAACAAAACAAATTTCGATGTGATCATTTCTGGCGGCGGTCTATCTGGCTGCTTAATGGCATTAAGCTTAGCTAAGTTAACTAAACTTAATGGCGACTTGTTGTCTATTGCACTCGTAGAGCCTAACCTAGTTGAAACAAATAAAGTTTCACCGAAAAATGAAGTTACGCCCTTATTTGATGACCGCGTGTTAGCACTCTCCCATGGTAGTGCTGCTTATTTGGCTGATGTTGGTGTTTGGCAACATTTACTTAATGAAGCATGTGCTATTGAAAAAATTGATATTTCAGATCGTGGACATTATGGAAAAGCGCGTTTAGAAGCACAAGACCATGGTGTTTCGGCGTTAGGTTACGTGATTGAAATGGCGCTTATTGGCAAAGGGCTATTAAACGAATTATCAACCCACAGTAATATTTGTTGGTATAACCCAGATAGTATTGATGATATCAGTTGGCAATCAACTGACGACGTAAATAAGGTCAGTATTACGCTAACGTCAGGAAAAACCTTAAAAACTAGCTTATTACTTGGTTGTGACGGCGCTAATTCTCCTTGTCGTAAGTTGGCGGGTATTAAGGTAGATCATAGTGATTATCAACAAGTTGCCTTAATTGCCAATGTTGCTACTGAGCATTCACACCATAACAAAGCGTTTGAACGATTCACTGAATTTGGCCCCATTGCTATGTTACCCCTTGCTGATCTAAAAGGCGGATTAAGAGTAGAAAAAAATAAGCAAAGCCGTTGTTCACTGGTATGGACTATGACACCAGCGCAAAGTGAAGAAATACTTGCCTTAAACGATAAAGACTTTAGCAAACAACTTGAGCTTGTTTTTGGTAGTTGGCTTGGCGCAATTACTCAAGTAGGCAAGCGTGATGTCTATCCTTTAGTGCTACTACAAGCCGAGCAACAAACCTATCACCGTATGGCGTTAATAGGTAATGCCTCGCATACTATTCATCCTATTGCCGGGCAGGGCTTTAATTTAGGCTTACGTGATGTACAGTTAATGGCTGAATTACTTGAGCAAAGCCTGAAAACTAATAATGATATTGGCAGTTTTGCTTTGCTTAATAGCTATGCAAAGCAGCGTCAGCAAGATCAAAAGCAAGTGATTGCATTAACAGATTCCCTAGTAACCTTATTTGCTAATGATTTACCGCCTTTAATTGCCGGCAGAAATATAGGTCTGAAAGTGATGAACTATGTTACGCCACTAAAAAATACGCTCGTTAACAAGCTTATGGGTTATTAAGAAAGCTTACTTTTAAGCTTCTTATTTAGGCTTTTTATTTTAGACTTTTTTATTTAGGCTCCTTACTTTAGAAAAGGGCAGAGAAAACAATGCAAAAATTTGATCTATTAATTGTTGGCGCGGGCATGGTTGGTTTAACCCTAGCATTGGCTTTGAGAAAAAGTACCAATTTGACTATTGCCATTGCTGATACCCAGCCAATAGCTGATTCAACTAACACACCCGCAGTGCGTGTTAGCGCGATTAATGTTGCCAGTAAAACTATTTTTGAGCAGCTAGGTGTTTGGCAAGACATTGAAAATAAACGCTTACAATCTTATCAAAATATGCATATTTGGGATAAAGCTGGCATAGGCAAGCTAGACTTCTCAGTGAGTGATTTAGCTAATTTCCCAAAAAATGAACATTTAGGCTGGATTATAGAAAACAATGTCATTCGTACTGCGCTATGGAAAAAAGCTGAACAAGACGAAGGCATTAGCTTTTTCACTCAAAGTAAACTTGCAACAATTGCCGTGGGTGAAAGTGAAGTTTTTGCCAGTTTTGAAGCACAGACACAAACTTCAACCAACAGCATGCCAACGCCAATAATCGCTAAATTAGTGGTTGGCGCTGATGGTGCTAATTCTTGGTTGCGTAAGCAAATGGATATGGCAATGATCAGCCGTGATTATGATCACCATGCCCTTGTTGCTACGGTAAAATGCCCACAAGGTCATAAAAATACTGCTTGGCAAGTGTTTTTACCTACTGGCCCTTTAGCCTTTTTACCACTTTACCCTCAAAGCAATGATGTATGCTCTATTGTTTATTCAACTTCACCCGAAGAAGCAAAACGTTTAACAGCACTTTCATCACAAGACTTTGCTAAAGAATTAACCGCAGCAAGTGATGGTAAACTAGGCGCTATAGCGCTGTTAAGCGAGCGATATACTCATCCGCTGACCATGCGTTTAGCACAAGACTTTGTTAAAGACCGCATGGTGTTAATTGGTGACGCTGCCCATACTATTCATCCCCTTGCTGGTCAGGGCGTTAATTTGGGCTTACTTGATGCGGCCGCGCTTGCACAAAGTTTATCAAGTCTATCCTCAGAGCAAGATTTAGCGGATCAAAAAGTATTGAAAGCCTATGCCCGATATCGAAAATCAGAAGCAGTCGAAATGATTGCTGCCATGGAAGCAATTAAACAAACCTTTAGCGTGCAACAAAGCGGTTTTAAATTATTACGTGGCCTTGGCATGGACTTGCTTAATAACGTTAAACCGGCAAAGAAACTGATGATTGAACAGGCACTTGGTTTAAAAAGTGACTTGCCAAATTTGGCCTTAAAACAGCCCTATTAATTATATTTTAAAATACTTTTTATTTTATTTACAACTACACATGGTATTTCCATTTTCATCTTTCCACTCGGTGTAATCTCTGTTTAAGCTTGGATTACCGCTATTATTATTTGCTGAACAATAAAGTTTAACATTGCGACAAGAGGCGTCATCATAGCCATAAGTAATCCCCTTATTTCTGTCTAAAGGAATATTTATTACTGGAGAAATTGAACAGCTGCTAATCATAAATAATAGCAATATTGAACCTGTTTTCATTTTAAGTCCTTTTAGTTTTACTCTGTTAGTTTTATTTGATGATAACATCGAAATTTTGAGTCAATATAATACCTCATTGGAGGCGAAAAATAACTGTGATTTATTATTTTTAGTGACTTGTTAGATTTTCAATTGATAATTTGAGTGAAATAATCATCAAGCGATATAGAAGAATGTCTTGTTTCAGGTGTTTTTCCAAGATTTGAACCAGACTTTTGACCAAAATATAACCTTTCACTGTTAATATAAATTAAGGTGTAATTCGGGGGAAGATCTCGATTATCTGTATTATAAGTAAAAGTTTCATTTAGACCGTTAGCTTCGATACTTTCTTCACTTATTATTTTACCTGTAATATCCAATTTCGAAATGTCCAGAGCATCCCATATCATTGAATCACATTTTGTATCAGTGGGATGGAAATACTCTGTTCGATAAGTAGATTTTAGTGATGAATCTATACTTAGCTTGATCTTGACGTTCCATGCCTCTTTTAACTCGTCACTTGAGAATTTATTGTAAGGTGAACATTCTTTTTCCCAAGATGTATTAGATAATTTTGCTTTTAAGTCACTTTTTGATGTTTCAGTAGTTACATCACCTTTAGAACCACCACAAGAAAACAAGACCATTGACAACAGGGCGATAGTAATCACTTTCTTTTTCATTTGCACTCCATGCTCAGATAAAATCCTAACACCTCAAGAAGAGGCTGATAACAGTTTACTAAAATGTTTTGCGAAACGAAACCGACTAAACTGCTAACAGTTAAAAATTTTTTACTGTTAAATAAGTGTACATTTAAAGAAAACAGGTTTTTATTTTCAAATAAATATTAAAATTGAATTTAATTCTGTAAATTATTTTATCTCTGTTTTAAATTTTAATTGGGTTTGGTTTTTTGTTGAAAAGACGGAAGTCAGCGTCTATAATTGCCGCAATTATTTAACACCTGTAATTCTTGAGGTAGATACTATGACTAACAAAACTGTACTACATGCAAAACACTTAGCCGCTGGCGCTAAAATGGTTGATTTTCACGGTTGGGAAATGCCGATCAATTATGGCTCTCAAATAGAAGAGCATAATGCTGTGCGTCAAAATGCAGGTATGTTTGACGTATCTCATATGACTATTGTTGATGTTCAAGGTGTTGATGCTAAAGCATTCTTACGTCGCTTAGTGATTAATGATGTGGCTAAATTAACCGTTGCAGGTAAAGCGCTATACACAGGCATGCTGAACGAAGCAGGCGGCGTGATTGATGATTTAATTATCTATTTCTTTAGCGACACTAACTACCGTTTAGTTGTTAACTCAGCAACACGTGAAAAAGATCTTGTTTGGATGACCAAACAATCGACAGGTTTCGATATTACCATCACTGAACGTCCTGAATTTGGTATGATTGCGGTACAAGGCCCTGAAGCTAAAGCTAAAGTTGCTAACTTATTAACACCAGCACAAATTGTTGCTGTTGAAGGCATGAAGCCATTTTTTGGTGTACAAGTTGGTGATTTATTTATCGCGACTACGGGCTATACAGGCGAAGAAGGTTACGAAATTATTGTACCTGATAGTGCAGCAGAAGATTTCTGGCAAAAATTGATTGATGCGGGCGTTGTACCTTGTGGTTTAGGCGCACGTGATACCTTACGTTTAGAAGCCGGCATGAACCTTTACGGTTTAGATATGGATGAAACTGTATCTCCACTTGCCGCCAACATGGCGTGGACTATTAGCTGGGAACCAACAGAGCGTAATTTTATTGGTCGTGATGTACTAACCGCACAAAAATCGGCGGGTGATCAACCTAAACTGGTTGGTTTAGTACTTGAAGAAAAAGGCGTGTTACGTACACATCAAGTGGTTAAAACTGAATTTGGTGATGGAGAAATTACTTCCGGTACTTTCTCACCAACCTTAGGTCACAGTGTAGCTTTAGCACGTGTACCACGTAGCGTAAAAGTTGGCGATACCGTTGAGGTTGAAATGCGTAAAAAACTTGTTAAAGTACAAGTGACTAAGCCAAGCTTTGTTCGTAACGGCGTTAAAGTTTTTTAATGGAAAAACTAAATAGATGTTCTATACTCGAGAGAATTAAATGAGCAGCTAAACTAATAAACTTACTAATAAATGATATTTAAGATTTAACCAATAGGAAAAATAAAAATGAGTAACATTCCTTCAGAATTAAAGTATGCATCTTCTCATGAATGGGTACGCAACGAAGGTGACGGTATTGTCACTGTTGGCATCACAGAGCACGCACAAGATCTTTTAGGTGACATGGTATTTGTTGAGTTACCCGATGTTGGCGATGAAGTTAGCACAGGTGACGATATTTGTGTTGCTGAATCAGTAAAAGCGGCCTCAGACATCTACGCACCTATTAGTGGCTCTGTTATTGAAGTTAATGAAGAGCTTGAAGACTCACCAGAATTAGTAAACTCTGATGCTTTTGGTGATGGTTGGTTATTTAAAATCAAAATGGATGATGCGGGTGAGTTAGAAAACTTACTTGACGCTGAAGGCTACGCTAACTCTATTGAAGAATAAATAACCCTAGGCGAGAATTTACTCTCGCTTTTTATAACGATTACCTCTAGAAAACCGTAAACGTTATATTTTTTGTAAAAGTATTATTGCCTTAACCAAAGCTCTGATTTTCTCAGAGCTTTATTTTTATCAGTAAATAATTATTTAAGTGAACTGTTATGACTGCTCAATCAACTGTTAACTCACTCGCTGCTTTGTCATTAGCACAATTAGAACAAACTCAAGATTTTATTCGTCGACATATTGGCCCAAGTGCATCACAAACCCAAACTATGCTTAATGATATTGGCGCAGAATCTGTTGATGCGTTAATTGATGAAATAGTGCCAAATGATATTCGTTTATCAGCGTTACCGGCTATTGGGGAGAGTAAAACAGAAGTGCAAGCTTTGGCTGATTTGAAAGCGGTTGCTAGCTTAAATAAAGTTAACACAAGTTATATCGGTTTAGGTTATTTTGGCACATTAACGCCTAATGTTATTACCCGTAATGTTTTGGAAAATCCCGGCTGGTACACTGCTTATACGCCATATCAGCCAGAAATAGCACAAGGTCGTTTAGAATCGTTACTTAATTATCAGCAAATGTGTATTGATCTTACGGGATTACCTCTTGCCAGCGCGTCATTATTAGATGAAGCAACCGCTGCTGCTGAAGCGATGGCACTGGCTAAACGTGTTTCTAAAAATAAAAAATCAAACCTATTTTTTATTTCAAGCGATGTTTACCCACAAACAATTGACGTTGTTAAACAACGTGCTGATATGTTTGGTTTTGATGTGGTTATCGCCCCCGCTGCTGAGGCGGCTAATCACGATATTTTTGGCGCACTTATTCAATACCCAAGTGCAACTGGTGAAGTATCAGACATTAGTGAATTAATAGAAAAGATTCATGCGAAAAAAGGTATTGTTGCCGTTGCCGCAGACATCATGAGCTTAGTGTTATTAAAAGCGCCGGGCGAATTAGGCGCAGATGCAGTTATCGGTTCAAGTCAACGCTTTGGTGTACCTATGGGTTACGGCGGACCTCATGCGGCATTTTTCACAACCAGCGACAAATACAAACGCTCATTACCGGGCAGAATTATCGGAGTTTCTAAAGACACCCGTGGTAACAATGCATTACGTATGGCAATGCAAACACGTGAGCAACATATTCGCCGCGAAAAAGCCAACTCAAACATTTGTACCGCGCAAGTATTATTAGCCAATATGGCGGCATTTTATGCGGTTTATCATGGTCCACAAGGGTTAAAAACTATTGCCTCTCGTATTCACCGTTTTGCTGATATTTTAGCCACAGGTACTAGAGTAAAAGGTTTATCACCGGTTCATGACAGCTATTTTGATACTTTAACTTTTAATGTTACTAATAAAGCCGAAGTGGTTGAACGTGCATTAATTTCAGGCGTTAACTTACGCACTGACGTAGCAGATCAAGTCAGTATTTCACTTGACGAAACTACTACCCGTGCTGATGTTGCCCAGCTTTTCACTATTTTATTAGGCGCTGATCACGGTTTAGATGTTGCAGGGCTTGATGCGCAAATTATCACTCAAGGTTCAACATCAATTCCACAATCGCTTGTACGTGAATCTGAAATCCTAACGCATCCAGTATTTAACTCGTATCACAGCGAAACTGAAATGCTGCGTTACATTAAGCGTCTTGAAAACAAAGATTTAGCATTGAACCATTCTATGATTTCACTTGGCTCTTGTACCATGAAACTCAATGCAACTGCGCAAATGATGCCCGTAAGCTGGCCTGAATTTGCCAATATGCATCCTTTCGCCCCGCAAGATCAAGCTCAAGGTTACAAGAAAATGATTGACGAACTAGCCGAATGGTTAGTTGAATTAACGGGTTATGACAAAATTTCCATGCAGCCTAACTCCGGTGCTCAAGGCGAGTATGCGGGTCTTATTGCTATTCATAAATATCATGAAAGCCGAGGAGACAGTCATCGTAACATTTGTTTAATTCCAGCTTCTGCACACGGAACTAACCCCGCATCAGCTCAAATGGTTGGTATGAAAGTTGTGGTAGTTGCTTGTGACAAACAAGGCAACGTTGATATGGATGACTTAAAAGCGAAAGCAACTGAGTTAAGCGAAAATCTCGCTTGTATCATGATCACTTACCCGTCAACACATGGTGTATACGAAACCACTATCGCTGAAATCTGCAACATTATTCACGACAATGGCGGTCAAGTTTACCTTGATGGCGCAAACATGAATGCACAAGTAGGTATTACTTCTCCGGGCTTTATTGGCGCAGATGTATCACACCTTAACCTGCATAAAACCTTCGCTATTCCACATGGTGGCGGAGGCCCTGGTATGGGACCTATTGGTGTTAAAGCACACCTTAGCCCATTCTTACCTGATCATGCACTTGTGAACATTGAAGAAGCTAATCAAGGCAATGGCGCCGTTTCTGCTGCACCATTTGGTAGTGCCGGTATTTTATGTATATCTTACCTTTACATCGCTCTATTAGGTAAAGAAGGTGTAACCGAGGCAAGTAAGTATGCAATCACCAATGCAAACTACTTAGCGACTAAATTAAGCCAGCATTACCCAATTTTATACACAGATCCAAATGGGCGTGTAGCCCATGAATGTATTGTTGATTTACGTCCAATTAAAGAAGCCTGTGGCGTGACAGAAATGGATATTGCCAAGCGCTTAATTGATTACGGTTTCCATTCACCTACTATGTCATTCCCTGTAGCAGGTACATTAATGATTGAGCCTACTGAGTCAGAATCTAAAGTAGAGTTAGACCGATTTGTCGAAGCTATGGTTTGTATTCGTGATGAAGTGCGTAAAGTAGAATCAGGCGAATGGACTTTAGAAAACAACCCGCTACATCATGCACCACATACCTTAGCGGATATTACTGATGCTAACTGGAATAGAGCCTACAGCATTAGCGACGCAGTATTTCCTGTAGCTAGTGTTAAAATTGATAAATTCTGGCCAACAGTAAATCGTATTGATGATGTTTATGGCGACAGAAATTTAGTTTGCTCTTGCCCGCCAATTGAGAGCTATACAGACTAGTTTTGGTTGTTGTCAACCTTATTTAGGACGGGTCACAGAGTTAAAAAAAGGTAAGCTTAAATAGCTTACCTTTTTTGTGTGTAAAATATTTTATTTCAGGTAAGATAAATTACAAACTAATAAGAATAAGCAATCGGATTGTGCATACACTTCTAACTTGGCTTGTTTGTATCAGTATAATCCACAATTACTGCACCTAGAATAAGAGATAGAACAATGATAAAAGATAAAAATCCGGTTTGGCTGTCAACATTATTTTTTTCAATTCCGATAGCAATAATGTTGTTATTTCCATTAGCATTGACTGCTAATCAAGTGGATAGTGTTCATCTAATCAAGAAGTCTCATTCACATTCAAACTTACGTTTTACACAGAAAGCAGCAGAAATTTCTTCCTCTCCACTTACTATCGATTCCGCCTATCGCTTTGAGGGAGATATTACCGATGAAGTAGGTGAATATGCGATATCACTCAAAGGAAAAGCCGAAGAACTATACATTGAACGTGATGCAAGCCTCGCTTTTAATATGCCCGACCGTTCTTGGTTAGAATTCTCTCAATCCCTGCATAGTAATATTCAAACAGATAAATCTTTGTCTTTGAGCTTAGATTTTTATTTCAAGAATACCGGTGAAGATGAGAGTGTTAGAGTTTTATTAAGTAATAAAGATTGGGCGTATGACGTACTAGGTTTAAAAATCACTGCATTTAATGAAAAAACGGCTTGGCAGCCTGAAGGAATCATTTTCTTGCAATTTAATATTGGTGTGGGTACCCGCGAAGTGGCCACTCGGTTCTTTGATTTACCCATGAATACCTGGCATACCGCCTCAGTGGACTTAGATTTTTCAGAAAATACTGTATCTTTTGGCGTAAATGGTCGTAAAGACACTAAAAGTTTGTCTGAAAGTGAAGGTGGTGAGGCTATCGACCCTACGCAATTTATTAACAGCTTAACACAAACCCCTTTCCGCATTGGTACTCACCAGTCTAATGAAGGTGAAGAACCTGCATGGAGAGATGAGGATGCAATTAAAGGTGGCAATACAACAACGAGTAATTTGGCAGAAGTGTATTTTGATAATGTTCTGGTTCAATCTCCTAAAGTGGCAGGTGATGTTGAGCAACTGAAGGCAACGCTCAATATCTTATCAAGTCATCTTGAAGGGAAGTCGACTTTGAGTGAGGTTGAATTGGAGAGTCAGCTGTTGTCACTACGTCAAAATCTAAATGGTACTAACTTAGCTGATTTTTCTACTGAAGCTAAAAGATTTATTGATGCACACGGTGAAGTATTTGGTGCTATATATAAAATCCAGTATCGTTTCAATCTTGACAATGTAGTATACGACGAGTTGCCTGCTGTATCAAAAGCCTATGTAGACTTAGGTGTATGGATATTAGATGAAGGACTGACAACAGAAAACACCTCTAGCGCTGAGGGTATTACGTTAATTGAACATAATCAATTTCCTGGAGCATTGCCAGAAAATGCACAACGCATTGAAAAGGGGGTAGCAAATATTCGAGCACAATATGTGCGCGACCCTGGTTATTTAATGGGGGGGATGAAACAAGAACCTGATAGCGAACTGGCCGCTTATCTATATCGTCCTACGGGTTATTATGCACCAGCCGGTGAAATTGTCTCTGTAACTGTTGATCCAAAACTTGTGAATTCTGGCCTGCATATACGTGTCGGTGCCCATGCGGATAACCATATGGTGTTGGCGTCTACTAGCCGATTTCCTGTTCTAAGTGCCGACTTTCGCATTGAATCAGAGACTACTAAGGTTATTAATCCTTTAGGCGGTAATATCTATGTGTTAGTGCCACAGGATACCGACTTAGGCTGGACGGAAGTAGAGTTTAGCGGTGCAGTTAGAGCACCTTATTTTTCAACCCGAACTGGACAGAGTACAGCCGAAGGACAATGGGAAAACATTAAACAATATCCGGGATTGTTCACAGATTTCGAGTCAGATAAGTTTATGATTACGGTACCCACGGCCCAATTACAATCATTCGAACAGCCGGTACAGTTACTTGATCGTTGGGATCAAATCATGGATGTCATGCAAGTATTGCACGGCAGACCTTTAGAACGTTCTCGTGCCGAAGCCTATCTATTAGATGCTACTCAAGTGGTTATAGGTTCTTTCCCTGGAGGATATCCCGTGACGCCTGGGTTTTACGCTGAAGGAGATAATGGTATTACCGATGGTTACTACTCGCCATTTGCTGCGTTAAACGAAGGCAATTGGGAAGAAGATGGCGGTTTTTCTATTATGCTACACGAGCTTGGGCATCATCATTTTGGACGCTTTCTCAATGTTGGTGAACAAGAATCCTATGTAAATGTACCTATGGCGGCGGTGTTAAATGACGTTTATGACTTGAGCTTTGATGATGCGCTTAAATATTCAGGTTATCAATTGTTTACGCGAACAGATGCCGCTATTGATTGGATGGTGACCTATAATTTCCGTAACGGTAGCTCAATAGGGTTTGATCCCACGACTGATTTTGAACCAATTGAAACTTCTTATCAAGCACGTGGACATGCTAAATATGTTGATCTAGCTGATATTTTTAATGGCTGGGAAGCACTGGGTGCTATATATGAAGTTTTTTACCAGGAAGATTTAGTTTCTGGCACACCCCCTAATACTCAGGTGGGTATCAGTCATGATGAATTTTTGCAAAAAGGTTCAACGGCATTGGAATGTAATTTGGCCAGCTTATTCCATTTTTGGGGTATTCATCCAAGTGCTGATGTCGCAAGCAAAATTGGAGTTCTACCGCCCTGTGATGGAGCATTAGAGCGTGTTTTACACTATTTAGAAAGTGCCCCTCGAACTAACGAAGACTTAAGGGCGTTTCATACAGAAAAAACTGCTGTTCATGCCAATCAGTTGAAATATCAGGTATATGATCAGCTATTAGTAGACTTTGATACATCTTATGGTCAACAGATACGTAATATAGGTGCTGAGATTTTGTCTAACTATTTCGGCATTAGTCCAGATGGCGCACCTTCACAACCTGTAGTTAATACAACAACTTTTGAATTCGATACAGCTTCCCCTCAGGATTTGAGCTTTTCATGGTCAGAGGCAGTGGATCCAGAAGGGAAGGACATGAAGTATAGCTGGAAATTGATACTTGAAGAAACAAAAGAGGTTTTGTTCTCTCGTACTTGGCTTGATACTAATAGTATTGTTATTTCTGGCTCGGATTTAGCTCAAGTATTGCAACCTTATCTTTCAGAAAATTCAGATACACAATTTGCTCAAGTTGTTACCACTGCAGATGCCTTTACTGTTGTACAAAGTGAAAAGGTGGTGACGACCTTTAATGTTTCTTCTTCAGGTAGTGGTTCAGGAGGCAATGGAAGTGGTTCAACAGATTCTGGCACGGGAACAGGAAGCACCGATTCTGGCAGTAGCAATTCCTCATCTTCTGAATCTAGTGGTGGTGGTGGCATGTTCTATTTGTTGGTGTTTTTAATGTTGAGCTTTGCTAGAAAATTAGACACCAAGGGCTAAGTTTGCACTCTATTATTACTTGACAAAAATGTAGTTAGTTTTCAATGGCGCTCAATTGAGTTCCATTGAAAGTTTCTATTGCTAGTTCATTTTTACAGTTTAAGCTAAACATTTTATCTGCTCAGTTGTTGTCATGTTCGAATTAAGTTTGTGACTCGGAATTAATTAAAAAGTGAGCCTAGTGCTCACCTTTTTTTGCTTTACGTAAAGTTTGATCTTTTTTGTAAAAGTAACCCGTGGTGCATTATTAGTTATAGTCAGCAGCTAACAATGTTTCCGGCATTAATCCCGTATTGAGATAGTTTAATTTACAAGGATATACCATGGCACAACTCTTTAATAAACAGACGCCAAAAACTGAAATGGTACTAAATGCTATTGCGCATATGCCTACTAAAAGCTTGCCAGTGTTAATGAATAGTGAGTTTACTTTGGAGTTAACCGATGCTGACTTTATGCGCATTGCCGTGCTGCTAGCACAAAAAAGCTATGATGAAGGGGGTTGTCCTATTGGCGCTGTTATTGTCAATAACAAAAGCAATAAAATAGTAGGAAAAGGGCACAATACGCTAGTTCAAGAAGATCATCCCTATAATCACGGTGAAACATCTGCACTTAGAGATGCAGGTAGAATAGATTTTAGTAAAACAACAATCTATACCAGCCTAAGTCCTTGTGATGTTTGTGCAACCTTGCTTTATATGCGAGGTTTTAGTCGAGTTGTGGTTGGTGATATTACTAACGCAGCAGGTAATGAAGCACTTTTACATGAAAAAGGCGTGCAAGTTGATATATTGGAAGACCAACAAGGCATTGCTTTATATCGTCATTTTCGCGCTGAAAAACCAGATCAAGACTTAGAAGATTGGCAGGGAATGAGCGCGGTAACCTCTGCTAAGTATTCAGCTTCTACTTAACAAAATATCATCGACCAAAAAAACATCAATTTAGTGTGAAGATTTAATATTGTTCGCGCCAGTCTTGCTGTATAATGCGCGACCTTATTATTTGGAGTCTTTTGTGTGATAACAAAAGAAAAGCTCTAATGCAGTTTAGTAAAGTCTAGGAATATCACTTGATCACTACATCAAACATCACCATGCAATTTGGCGCAGAGCCTTTGTTTGAAAACATCTCGGCTAAATTTGGCAACGGTAACCGATACGGTTTAATTGGCGCTAATGGTTGTGGTAAGTCGACCTTTATGAAAATTCTTAGTGGTGAATTAGCACCAAGCTCAGGCAATGTTTCAGTAAGTACTGGCAACAAAGTCAGTACGCTAGGTCAAGATCAATTTGCTTTTGAAGAATATAGTGTAATTGATACAGTGATCATGGGTGATATGGCTTTATGGAAAGTAAAACAAGAGCGAGATGCTATTTACGCTCAGGCTGAAATGAGTGAAGCCGACGGCATGCGTGTTGGCGACCTAGAAAGCGAGTTTGCTGAAATGGACGGTTACACAGCAGAAAGTCGTGCTGGTGAAATTTTATTAGACGCAGGTATCGATGAGTCTTTACATTTTGGCTCAATGCAACAAGTAGCACCAGGTTGGAAGTTACGGGTTTTACTTGCTCAAGCACTGTTTGCCAATCCTGATATTTTATTACTTGATGAACCAACCAACAACTTAGATATTCATACTATCAGTTGGTTAGAAGGCGAATTGAATAAACGTAAATGCACCATGATTATCATTTCTCATGACAGACACTTTTTAAACTCTGTTTGTACGCATATGGCCGATATTGATTACGGTGAATTGCGTATTTACCCGGGTAACTATGAGTTTTTCCTAGAGCAATCAAGTTTATTACGCGAACAATTATTATCGGGTAACGCTAAAAAAGCAGAAGAAATTGCTGAACTGCAAGACTTTGTTAATCGTTTTGGCGCTAATGCTTCAAAAGCTAAACAAGCCAGCTCTCGCGCTAAAAAAATGGATAAAATCAAACTCGATGATGTTAAATCGTCAAGTCGTATTACTCCAAAATTAGCCTTTGCACCGGGTAAAAAAATGCACCGTCAAGCCTTAGAGCTTGAAGGTCTTGGTCACGGTTTTGATGGCGAAGTACTATTTGAACAAGGTGATTTACTCCTCGCTGCTGGTACTAAGTTAGCCATAATTGGCGAGAATGGCGTTGGTAAAACTACGTTGTTGCGTTGCTTAGTCAATGAGTTATCGCACAACGAAGGTATCGTTAAATGGTCAGAAAATGCGTCGATTGGTTATTGTCCGCAAGATAGTGGTGCCTTTTTTGATAACGATTTAACGTTGATGGAATGGATGTCACAATGGCGCAGACCTTGTCATAACGATTTAAGTGTACGTGGCATGTTAGGTCGTTTATTGTTTACTGATGACGATGCTAACAAAAAAGCCCGTAACTGCTCTGGTGGCGAGAAAAATCGTTTGTTATTTGGTAAGTTAATGATGGCAGATATTAATGTTCTGATCATGGATGAACCTACTAACCATATGGATATTGAAGCCATTGATGCTTTAAATAATGCCTTAAAAGCATTTGAAGGTACGTTAATTTTTGTTAGTCATGACCGTGAATTTGTGTCAAGTTTAGCAACACGAATTATTGATATTAAAGACAAACAACTAGTAAACTTTGAAGGCTCATTAGATGAATACCTTGCAAGTCAAATAAACACACAAAAGGTAGCTTAACGCTTTTGAAAACACCAAAACGCATACAACCACTAGTAGATGACGGCTTAGTTGATGAAGTGATCAGTCAGTTGATGAGTGGCAAAGAGGCCACTGTTTTTATGGTGCGTTGTGGCAGTGAAGTGCGCTGCGCCAAAGTTTATAAAGAAGCAAATAAGCGTAGCTTTAAAAAAGCAGCCCAATATCAAGAAGGTCGAAAAAGTCGTAATAGCCGTCGAGCACGTGCCATGGAAAAAGGCTCTAAATATGGTCGAAACCAGCAAGAGCAAGCATGGCAAAATGCCGAAGTAGATGCACTTTACACGCTAGCAGAGGCGGGTGTTAGAGTGCCACAACCTTATGGCTGTTTTGATGGCGTTTTACTGATGGAATTAGTCACTGACGAGGCAGGCGACGTTGCACCGCGTTTAAACGATGTACTGATGTCAAAAGAGCAAGCGATTGAAGATCATCAACTGGTAATGATTTTTGTGATGCGGATGTTATGTGCTGGTATTGTTCATGGCGATTTATCTGAGTTTAATGTACTTGTTGACGAATATGGCCCTGTGATCATAGATTTACCTCAAGCAGTAGACGCTTCTGCAAACAATAATGCCAAAGCAATGCTAATTCGTGATGTTGAGAATATGACTAATTACTATGGTCAATTTGCCCCTGAGTTACTTTTAAGCAAATATGCGCAAGAAATGTGGGCCTTGTATGAAAGTGGCGAATTAACTTTTGAAACTCAACTAACCGGCTTGTTTGAAGAAAGCAATGTTGCTGCCGATGTTGATAATGTCATCGAAGAAATAAAAGCGGCATTTGAAGAAGAGCAAGACCGACTACAGCGCATTGCAGAAGCTAACGAGATAGAGTAGTGTCGTAGAATGACAGGATCAATAAGCGCCATTATAGTTGGTCATATTTGATCGTATTGGATTATATTGGGTTAACGTTAATTGTATTCAGTCTATGGAAAATCTTTTCAAATGAATCATTCCCCAAGCACTTTCACCTTAACTCAAGCAACGAATGATTTGCTAAACAAGTGTGACTTACCAGCATCTTTAACGATAGAGCGTTGCGCTGATCTCTTAGCAATGAGTATGACCTCTTTTCGCCGAAAACTTGCTCAAGAAGAAACCAGTTATAAACTCATTCAAAGTAAGTTTTTAAATGAGTTGTGTGTCAAAGCATTATTAACCAAACACAGCAAAATTGATGATTTAGCGGTTAAGCTTGGTTACTCTGAACGCGCCACTTTTGAGCGTGCTTTTCGGCAAAAATTTGGTGTTACACCATCGCAGTTTCGAGAGTTATCTTTACTTGGTAATGAACAAAGTAGCCATAAAAAGCTCATTGAAATTGCTGAAAATATGCCGCCAATGTCGGGCAGTTGTCAGCAGTTGCTTCGCGAAAAAGAGCAAGACAACCTTGATTTAGAACGGGTAGTTGCAATTGTTAGTAAAGATGCCATTTTTTCAGCGCGTATTATGGGCTTGGCCAGTAAAGCTATTTACGGCAGAACCCCAAAAAATCTTGAAGAAGCCATCAGCCGTAATATAGGTGTAGGCACGGTAGTAAATTTTGCCCTTGTTTATGCCATGAAAGATTCATTACAAGATCATGTTGAACAACGAGTTATCAATCAATACAGCGAAGCCTTTTTTCTTGCGCCTAAACTCTTCAAATCTATTCGTAAGTCTTTAACAGTCAATATAAAATTTGATATTACTTTAATCGAGCAAGTACTTGTTTTTGCTTTGTTAGGCGTATTTTTATTAAGCCATAAAAGTGCATATAAAAATGAATTGATGTTACGTTCACTCCAAGGTATAGACGATCTAAGTACGCTAAATAATCATATTAGAGAATCTATGGGTATTAGTATCTTTTCTTCATCGTCATTAATGTTGTCACTGTGGCATATTGACGCCAATGTAGTTAAGCAGCTTAACCATTTAGAAAAAGTAAGCCAGTTACGCGCAAAAAGCAGTGCACAAGATGAGTTGGTATTTTTTATGTTGTCGTGTTTGTATTTTTCTGCGGCAGGTCATGATGATTTTAGTGTGCTAGCCCAGAAAGCACAATTGCTTAATATTGAGGGCTTTGCTGAAATTAAAGCGCAATTATTTTAATAAAAAATGCATTTTACAGTAATATGAGTTTTCTCAGTCAATAGTAAATGGGGGCTCGCTATTGACCAAGAAAATCATAAAAACTGGGTTTATTTTCTCACATAAACCTTTTTGCTTTATGCCTATGTAATCGTTCTTACCTTGTTGCTTTTGTAGGCGGGAACTTGCTCGCGCTTGTATAAGCGCGATTAAAATCCCGCCTACGAGAAAAAAATAATACTTTAATTCTAATCACCTAAGCGAACTACATCGTCATACTTTATTTGGGCGTACTAGTAACAATGCTAACGCGATTAAAAATATCATATAGGTAGCCGGCTCTGGTACAGCGGTTACTTTTGCCGTTGAAACTTGCTTTAATGAAACATTGTCTATTAAGCCACCTAGAGTGTTTTGTTTACCAAATGCGCCAAAACTTAAATCCATTGATTGTGCTTGCGCAGTAAACGAAACTGTTTTTAGTGCCCAGTTAGGTGTTTGACGGCGTGTGCTATCAGCAACCAAAACGGCTTTCATATCAAAATTAAAATCAATTGCAGAGTCGTACCAATAAACATTAATTCCGTTGTCATTTTTTCTGTTGGTGCGTGCTTTGTAATAAAAATCTAATTGATAATCTGCACCAACTATTAATGATTTTAACGTTTGTGTCATCACCGCATTAGAGGCGCCACGTGGGTGAGAGTCTAATTCAACGTGCGTTTCACCATTTTGAGAGCGAGTAACAATGTTTTTTTGTAACTCTATGCCGTTGCCATAGGTAGTTTTCCAGCCGGGTAAAAAATAAAACACATCCCAAGCACGTTTTTTATTTTTATAGGCGCGTAAATCTGTATTAAATACAGTGCCCACTGATTTAGAATTATCAGCAAAAGTTGTTTGCTCAAAGCTGCCATTAGTAATTAAGGTTGCATGAGTCATGGTGCTAGCAACAATTAATGCAGCTGATAATAAAATTTTAGTAAAAATGGGTGACATTTAACGGCTCAAGTGATTTTAAATATGCTGCTTAGTATACGGCGGTTAAAATTTGAGAATATGGCTAAACTGTCCAATTTATTGTAATTACTCGAATCGCTATTAAAGGAATGTGACAACAATAGCTTGATATTTAGCCAAATGAACCAATCTCTTAATAACTTCTATTAAATTTATGTTGATTATGCTGTCTTATTTTTTGCCAATATTAATTGGAATTTTGCTCATTGGTTATTCTGTTGGTAAGCCGTTATGGCGTGAGCATCAGCGCAATAAAATCAAAAGTCAGCCTTTTAAAAAGGAGTGGCGTAAAATTATTCAGCAGAGAATGCCTTATTTTAGACAAATGCCTGTTGATCTACAGTTACAGCTTAAAGCGCATATTCAAGTGTTTTTAGCAGAAAAAGATTTTGTTGGTTGTAATGGCGTTGTTATAACCGATGAAATAAAGATAACCATTGCTGCGCAAGCTTGTTTGTTATTACTCAATCGCAAGACTGATTATTATCCTAAACTGCAAACTATACTGGTTTACCCACGCGCTTTTATTAAAGAGCAGCAAAATATGAAATCAGATGGAACTCAGTATGCACAAAAAATGGCGTTAGCTGGTGAGTCATGGGAATTTGGCAAAGTTGTTTTGTCTTGGCAGGATACAATTGATGGCGCCAAGATAACTGATGATGGACGTAATGTGGTGATACATGAGTTTGCTCATCAATTAGATCAAGAAAATGGCAAAGCCAATGGCGCGCCTATTCTCCATGACGGGCAGAGCTATGAGTGTTGGTCTTCGGTATTTTCTGCTCAATTTGAACAGTTGAAAATAAAAGCACAAACAGGAAGCCCGTCATTGTTTGATTATTATGGCGCAACTGAGCCAGCGGAATTTTTTGCGGTAACCAGTGAAGTGTTTTTTGAGCAAGGCAAGCTGCTTCAGAGTGAGTACCCACAACTTTACCGGCAATTAAAGCAGTATTACCAAGTTGATCCTGTTCATTGGCAATAGTTTGAATGACTTAAGATGATGTAAGATAAAAACATTATCCTATTGTTTGTCTGTTGTAGGCGAGGTTTATTAGGACTCATGGTAGCGCGAACAAGTTCCCGCCTACGAAGATAACGATACCTGAGCGACACGCACAAGTAAGTATAAAACTATATAATTGCTCTCTTAATCATTGTTGACGTAATCGGGCATTGGCAGAGCCGCGACACCAGAGTCTACCGCCGCTTGTGCTACAGCACTTGCAACATTGTTACAGAGCCTAGGATCCATTGGACGCGGTATAATATAATCTTTACCAAAGCTTAACGAACTTTCACCACTGGCCTCTAACACACTTGCTGGCACAGGCTCTTTAGCAAGAGTACGAATAGCATGCACGGCAGCAACTTTCATTTCATTATTTATTTTACGCGCTCTAACATCTAATGCACCTCTAAAAATAAACGGAAAACATAATACGTTATTTACTTGATTTGGGTAATCTGAACGGCCTGTTGCCATAATTAGATCATCGCGTACGGAATGGGCAAGTTCAGGTTTTATTTCAGGATCGGGGTTTGAACAAGCGAAAACTATCGGTTTACTCGCCATTTTCAATAATTGCTCTGGTGAGAGTAAATTAGGTCCGGAAACACCAACTAAAACATCGGCACCCTCAATGGCATCATCTAAAGTGCGTTTGTCTGTATTATTGGCAAAAAGTGTTTTGTACTCGTTTAAGTCAGTCCGGCGAGTGTGAATGACACCTTTGGTATCAAGCATGTAGATCTTTTCACGTTGAGCGCCACATTGTATCAGTAATTCCATACACGCAATGGCTGCTGCACCTGCACCTAAACAAACAATAGTTGCTTGTTCAATTTCTTTTCCTTGAATGTCTAATGCGTTAATCATACCGGCAGCGGTTACTATGGCTGTGCCATGTTGATCATCATGAAATACGGGAACTTTACAACGCTCTTGCAGTGCTCTTTCAATAATAAAACACTCAGGGGCTTTAATATCTTCAAGATTAATTCCGCCAAAAGTATCAGCAATGCTAGCAACGGTATTAATAAACTCTTCTGGTGTTCTGTGAGTCACTTCAATATCAAATGAGTCAATATTAGCAAAGCGTTTAAATAGTAAAGCCTTGCCTTCCATTACCGGTTTTGAAGCCATAGGACCTAAATTACCTAATCCGAGTACTGCGCTGCCGTTTGATATAACTGCAACGGTATTACCTTTACTGGTATATTTGTAAACATTTTCAATATTATCGGCAATTTCTCGACAGGGCTCAGCAACGCCGGGGCTATAAGCTAACGATAAATCTTCAGTAGTTTCAGCTGAGGTGGTTATTTTAACGGCAATTTTGCCGGGTGTTGGCTGGGCGTGATAGTCCAGCGCGCGTTGTTTTAAATCGCTCATAGGTGACCTTTTAATGATTGTAAGAGTGTAACTGAACTGTAGAGAACATTGTTCTTTGAAAGAGCTAACGGAAAAATAAAATCAGCTGCACGTCCAATACAGCTGATTTTAAGAAGCAAGAAGTTCATATAACTAATTGCTTTTGGGAACCCGTGTTTAGTTATGCTAAATGGTGCTATTAGCTATTTAGAAACGCCATACAGCTAAAAATTGTGCAGCATTATCATCAGTGCCTTTTTCACCTAATTTATTTTTCCAGTACTGATACTCAATACCAACAAATAAGCGACCGGCTTTATTTCCTAGAGCCTCACCTAGATCCAAACGAATTTGTGGCTGAAATAAAACCCAAGATTCAAGCTCAGCAGTACCAAAGTTATTGGTTTGGGTACGGCCATCAATATATTCTATATGACCTTCAATGCTCCAACTGGTAGAGCCAAGTTTGAAAGGATATGCCCAAGCAAAATCAACCATAAAACTTGAGTCTTCATCAACTACAGTAAAAACAGGTGAAGAAGCACTGCCACCGCCTTGGTGTATGTAACCTGTGACATCAATTTGTGCAAAGGCAAAACCGGGTAAATCTAATGAAAATCTAACACCGGGCAATACCCACATACTGTCAACTTCAGGAGCAAAATTAAGACCACCAACAATACCGATGTCTTTTACTGGACCAAAAGCAAAGTTATTACCCGTAATAGCGCCTAAACTAAAGTTAGAATACCATTCACCGTAAAACTCGCTGCTATCTTCAACGGGAAAGTTAGCATTGTTTTTAACGTTGTAGCGTGAGTAATCGATGAAGAAAAAGTTATCTCCATACTCCCAACCACCTGCATGTTGGAAAGTGATAATGGTTGTTTCAGCTGAGCCGCCTGTGCCTACTCGCTCTAAATCACCGAAAGCTTGTAGTTGCACTTCAGTGTTGCCCCAAATTTCTGCCGATGTTGTTGTACTGATTAATGCTGAAGCTGCCAATGCCGTTGTTGCTACAGCATTTAGTAATGTATTCACTCTCATATTTTACCCTTACTTAAGTTTAATTTGTTTCGTGGTTTAGTTAGTACTTTATAATTATTAGCCGTTGGATTAATCCAAGAATTTTTCATCATTTAAATAGTATAGACTTAAATTGAAATGCCATATTTTTATTCAAACCTTTAAAATCCTCATTTAAAATTACAGTTCCTGACACGAATGTCAACTTAATTGTTTTCCACTAATTTCAATACTGCCTTGAAGAAGAATAATCTGAAAAGTCAAAACTTGACACGAGTGACAGGTTTTGCTATCAATTATATAACAAATTAATGTTTAATTAAGTAAGGCACTAAATCATGAGTTATCAATCTTTCAATCCACCAAGAAGAATCTTAATGGGTCCAGGCCCTTCAGATATTAGTCCAGAAGTATTAGCTTCTTTATCAAGACCGGTAATTGGTCATTTAGATCCGCTGTTTGTTGGCATGATGGATGAAGTTAAATCGCTTCTACAATATGCTTTTCAAACGAAAAACGAATTTACTATTGCGCTTTCAGCGCCCGGCTCTGCTGGTATGGAAGCCTGTTTTGTTAATCTAGTTGAAGCAGGTGACAAAGTGATAGTTTGTCGTAATGGCGTTTTTGGTGATCGCATGATCCAAAACGTTGTTCGCATTGGCGCACAAGCTATTATAGTTGATTCAACATGGGGAAGAGCGGTTGACGTAGACAAAGTAGAGCAAGCATTAATTGATAACCCTGATGCAAAATGCTTGGCTTTTGTGCACGCAGAAACATCAACAGGCGCAGTATCTGACGCCAAAGCACTATGTGCATTAGCCCAACAGCATGATTGCTTATCTATAGTTGATGCGGTTACATCCCTTGGTGGTATTGAGCTTAAGGTAGATGATTGGGGGATAGATGCTATTTATTCTGGCTCGCAAAAATGTTTATCATGTGTGCCGGGTTTATCGCCGCTTTCTTTTAGTGAAAAGGCAGTCAATGTGATTAAAAACCGCAAGTCTATTGTGCAAAGCTGGTTCTTAGATCAATCACTAGTAATGAGTTACTGGTCGGGTGAAGGCAAGCGCAGTTATCACCATACCGCGCCAGTTAATTCACTTTACGGCTTGCATGAATCATTAGTGCAACTACATAACGAAGGCATTGAAAATAGCTGGGCAAGACATAAAGCACAGCATGAAGCACTGGCTAAAGGCCTTAAGAAAATGGGCATTGAATTTATTGTGCCTGAAGAAGAGCGCTTACCGCAATTAAACGCTATTTACATTCCAAAAGGCGCTGATGATGTTAAAGTAAGGAACTATTTACTGAATCATTACAACCTAGAAATAGGTGCAGGTTTAGGTGATTTAGCAGGAAAAGCATGGCGAATTGGTACTATGGGTTATACGGCAAGAAGTGAAAATATTGCCTTATGTTTAACCGCACTTGAAGATGCGTTAAACCAATAATGTTGTTTTACCTTTTATGTTTTCGCTAAAATTAACAGTAATAAATTTCACAATGTGAAATTAAAGTAGGATTTATATGAAGCATAAAGTTGAAGTAATGATCTCAGAACAAGAGATTAAAGGTAGGGTGACACAGTTAGGAGCGCAAATCAGCGCACATTATCAAGACAGTGATAATTTAGTGATGGTTGGTTTATTACGTGGCTCATTTGTGTTTATGGCTGACTTAGCCAGAGCAATCACAGTTAACCATAGTGTAGATTTTATGACGGCTTCAAGCTATGGCAATGAGATGGAAAGCTCACGTGATGTTCATATTCTTAAAGACTTAGATGACAGCATTGAAGGTAAAGATGTATTACTGGTAGAAGATATTATTGATACCGGCAATACCTTAAGTAAAGTTTTACAAATTTTGAATTTAAGAGCGCCAAATTCAATTCAAATTTGTACTTTATTAGACAAACCAACACGCCGTGAACAAGACGTTGACGTTAAATGGGTAGGTTTTGAAATTCCTGATGAGTTTGTGGTTGGTGTAGGTATAGATTACGCGCAAAAATACCGTCACCTACCTTATATCGGTAAAGTCGTTCCGATATAAAATGGTTAATACCATATAGGCTATAACGCAAAAAATGCTCGCGCATATTAAAAGACCTAAGTTGTAACCAGCTTAGGTCTTTTTATTTCGTGCTTATGTAGCTAACTCAGGTTTGCAAATAAATTGAACTGTAGGTGAGCATTTATGCTTACTTTTGTAAGGCTAAAGTCTCACCTACATAGTTAAGTCTGTGTTACCTGAACGAAGTGCATAAGCATGTAAATGAATAACTAGGGTTTTGTTGCTTTATATAAGGTCATGGTGCCAAACATTGTTGGTACTTCTGCTGTAATAGCGACATTTTGAAAACCAACCTTGCTCATTAATATAGGCAAAACTCCTTGAATATTAGCTGTTGTAGTTTCAAAACCATCGAGAATTTGAATTTGAAAAAAAAGAAAACGCATTAGTGCATTGGTTGGCTTACCCCAATCAGCGATATGAATTTCACCACCAGGTTTAAGGATTCGATACATTTCTTTAAAAGTCTGTTCTTTGTTCTCTATGGTGAGGTGATGAAAAAACAAACTAGAGACACAGCGATCAAATTGCTGATTAGCAAAAGGCATATCAAATGACAATCCTTGTTCAAAACTAACATCAAGACCTTGGGCGTGTGATTTTTTTCGTGCAATAGCTAGAATATTGCTATCGCCGTCTAAGCCGATAGCTTTTGCTTCAGGCACACTCTTTTTCATCCATAAAGCAAGAGTGCCTGTACCTGAGCCAATATCGACAACCTGATGTTCTTTTTGAATATCAGCCTGTTTTATCAGCCTTTTTTTGAATGTTTTTTCACGCGTGGTTGCTGCTATAATTGGATCATAAAAATGCGTTAACCAATTAAAGCGAAGGGCGGGTATATAATGTTCAGCGTTAGTTTTCATATTTTCACCAGAGTCTAGAGTTTACTAAGATAACTACTATAGTGATGAAATTTATCGACGGCTTGAACGAAATGGCTATCCTAGAAAATAAAAAGCCTTACCCAAAGGCAAGGCTTGTATAAATGTTGTTTAAATAACGTTATAAAAAGCTGCTAAGTTAAGAAAATAAACTTAGCAATAAACAAAGCGGTAAGCGCCCAAACGCCTGCAGAAATCTGCTCTGATTTACCCGCTCCAACTTTTAATATGGTGTAAGTAATAAAGCCGAAAGCAATACCATTAGCAATAGAGAAGGTAAATGCCATCATTACTGTAGTACACACCGCTGGTGCGTATTCAGTTAAATCATCCCAGTCTAGTGCTTTAAGAGAACTCATCATTAACATGGCAACGTAAATAAGGGCGCCATCAACTGCAAAGCCCGGTAGCATTTGAGCTAGTGGTAAGAAGAACATGCCTACAGCAAATAATAAACCAATAGTAACAGCGGTTAAACCAGTACGACCACCAGCAGCAACCCCAGCAGCAGACTCAACATAAGAAGTTACCGGAGGACAACCAAAAGCAGTACCAATAACAGAAGAAACAGAATCTGCTTTTAATGATTTGCTTAAACCGTGAATTTTACCATTTTTGTCTTGAAGATTAGCGCGCTCAGCAACCCCCATCAAGGTACCTGCGGTATCAAAAATGTTGACAAAAAGGAAAGTTACAATAACCGGAATTAACGCAACTTCAAAAGCGCCTACAATATCGGCTTTCCACAAAATAGGCTCAAGTGCAGCAAAGTCAGGTACAGCGAGCAAACCTTTATAGGCAACAAAACCTGAAGAAGGAGCGAAAGATTTAGCTGCATCAGATACGATAAAGAAGTCTGTAGGAAGCACCCAAGTCATGGCAAAAGCAATAAAAGTAGTAGCTGCAATACCAATTAATACAGCACCGAACACTTTACGGTAACTCAATATGGCAATCAGTAAGAAACTTAAAAATCCAAGCGCAGGCGCTTCAGG
>Ga0316207_10000719_pt1 | contig 48152 bp, 50 predicted proteins | sample 6weekpyrite_MG_FD_204943 | JGI IMG/M metagenome (GOLD analysis project Ga0316207, IMG submission 204943) | Microbial mat bacterial communities from mineral coupon in-situ incubated in ocean water Damariscotta River, Maine, United States -... | ecosystem: Environmental > Aquatic > Marine >... | reverse complement strand
CATAGCGCCTGATTTTCGTAACCTCGTCATGTCGTTGTTATTTCTACGACGCTTAAGAGTTGATGTCGATTACTTCTTCACATACCAATTCTAATATCCTTGTCGTTGGCCCGTCATGGGTTGGCGACATGGTGATGGCGCAAAGCCTGTTTATGACTTTGCGCGAACTAAACCCCGATTGTTCTATTGACGTGCTTGCCCCCGCATGGAGTCGACCTCTTTTAGAAAGAATGCCTGAAGTCAGCGGCGCAATTGATATGCCATTGGGTCATGGTGAATTTGGTTTATTAAAACGTTTTAATCTTGGTAAGACTTTACGCGATAACAATTATTCACAAGCGATTGTGCTACCTAATTCATGGAAGTCCGCACTAGTCCCTTTCTTTGCCAACATCCCTAAGCGCACCGGTAACCTTGGTGAAATGCGTTATGGTCTACTAAATGATGCACGCAAATTAGACAAACAAGCATTACCAATGACCGTGCAGCGATTTTGTGCGCACGCTTACCCGGCTAATTACACAGATTTACCTGAGACAACACCGATTCCTAAATTATCGGTAACGGATAAGGGCATTGCGGATGCTTGTGCGAATCACTCCTTATATAGTGATGCAAAGATACTCGTGCTTTGCCCCGGTGCTGAATACGGCGCAGCAAAGCGGTGGCCAACTACTTATTACGCAAAGGTTGCGCAATACTGGTTAGAGCAGGGCGGGCAGGTTTGGTTGTTTGGTTCGCAAAAAGATCAAACAGTAACGGCTGAACTTAATGCGCACACGAAGGACCGTTGTGTTGATCTAGCCGGACGAACGAGTCTAGCCGAAGCGATTGATCTGATGTCGATGGCGGACTTTGTTGTTAGTAATGACTCGGGTTTGATGCACGTTGCGGCAAGTTTACAACGGCCATTAGTTTCTCTGTATGGATCTTCTGATCCCGGTTTTACTCCACCGCTCAATAAACAAGCTCACATATTGCGACTTGGTTTGGATTGCAGTCCTTGTTTTAAAAGGGAATGCCCACTAGGACATCTGGATTGCCTGAATAAACTAGAGCCACAGCGAGTGCTTGATATATTGGAACAGGCATCATGACGGTGATGTTGCCAGACCTTGAAAATATTCAGCGTATCGCAATTTTACGTCTTTCAGCTTTGGGTGACGTATGCATGGTGGTGCCCGTTATTCGCAGTCTGCAAAAGGCCATGCCACAGGTACATATCACGTGGTTTATTTCTCGGCCTGCTTATGATTTGGTTGAAGGCATGACCGGTGTAGAGTTTATTGTTATCGATAAACCACGAACACCCTTAGACTATCTTCGCCTACGTAAACGTTTAAAGAACGCACACTACGATGTGTTGTTGGCAATGCAGGCAGCGCTGCGTGCAAACTTGATTTATCCTTTTATAGACGCACCAATAAAAATTGGTTTTGATAATGCACGCGCACGTGATGGACAGCGTTGGTTTACCAATATGCAAATTCCTTTCTCTGAACAGCATTTGCTGGAGAGCTTTATGTCTTTCGCTGAGACACTAGGTGTTAAAGAAAAATGTATTGAATGGCAATTACCTCTATCAGATGATCATCGTGCTTGGGCAAAAGAAAAATTGCCCGAGGGTGATGGGAAGCTGTTGATCATTAATCCCGCTGCGAGTAAGACAGAACGTAATTGGCCGGCTCAACGCTATGCTGACATTATTAAGCTGATGCATGCACGGGGAGTGAGGCTTTTATTAACAGGCGGCTCACATCCTGTTGAGAAAGAATTGATAGTGGAAATTAAAAAGGAAATTGATTTTCCTATTCCAGATCTATCAGGACAAACATCGCCAAAGCAATTAGCCGCATTATTAGAATGTGCAGATTGTGTATTGGCACCTGATACAGGGCCTGTGCATATGGCCGTTGCGGTGGGGACACCGGTTGTTGGCTTATATGCCGTTGCGCCATCATGGTTAAGCGGGCCCTATTTACAACGAGGGCATGTCATCGATAAGTATGATGAAGCCGTGCAACTTGTTTTACAAAAAGATCCTGCAACAGTGCCGTGGGGTACACGAGTTCACTCCAACGAAGCAATGAATTTGATTAGTGTTGCAGAAGTTGAAGAAAGATTACAACAGGTACTGTTGTGAAATTGGCCTGTATATTATTTAAGTATTTTCCCTATGGCGGACTGCAACGCGACTTTATGTCGATCGCAAATATTGCATTGCAAAAGGGTGACAGTGTTGATGTGTATACATTGGAATGGCACGGGGATATACCACAAGGTATGAATGTTAACGTGATTGAGCTCAGCGCAATGAGTAATCATGTGAAATATGAAAAATTTGTTGCCGCTATTAAGTCATCTCTAAAAGAAAAGCAGTATGACTGTATTATTGGGTTTAATAAGATACCTGGATTGGATGTATATTATGCCGCTGATCCTTGTTATGAAGCACGAATAAGACGTTTACGTGGTTTTTGGGCGAGATGGACAAGTCGTTATCGCCATTTCTCGGCATATGAGCGTGCAGTATTTGCAGAAGGGTCGAATACAGAAGTGTTATTGATTTCTGGAGAGCAGGCTGCAAACTTTAAACAATTTTATAACACCCCCGCTTCGCGAATGCATTTGTTGCCACCGGGTATTCAGCGCGATCGATTGAGGAGCAGTGATCACATAGATGTTGCTAAAGCATTGCGACAGGAAATTGGCATTGCGAATGAAAATAAATTTGTACTCATGGTTGGTTCAGGATTTCGCACTAAGGGGCTTGATCGTACTCTTAAAGCGATTGCTGCATTACCAGATTCTTTGCGCGAAACGACACAACTGGTTGTGATCGGTAAAGATAATATTCAGCCGTTTATGCGAATGGCCAAGAAATTCGGCCTTGAAAAACAAATATGTTTTTTTGCTGGTCGGGATGATATCCCCCGTTTTCTGGCTGCGGCAGATATTCTTATTCATCCTGCCTATAGCGAAACAGCAGGCATAGTCTTGCTTGAAGCGCTTGCTGCAGGTTTACCGGTAATCACTACCGATGTTTGTGGTTACGCACATTATATTGATGAGGCAAAGGGGGGAGTTGTTCTTTCATCACCTTTTAAGCAACAGAAATTAAATGATGAATTTGCAGAGATGTTAAGTGATGCAGCCGCGCGTGAAAAATTGGCAGAGCAGGGACATGCCTGGGCTAAAGATGCAGATATATACGATCTGCACCAACATGCCTATGACATCATTATTAAAAAAGCAGGCGAGAACCAAGCTAGCTCAGGTGACTTATGATTCATTTGCATGATGAGCTAAAGAAATGTCTTGTTGCCGGATCAGAATTTGATCAGCTAATGAATATGGATGGTGAAACCTTTCGTGAAATGCCAAGTGAAGGGCGACGCACTTTGCGTTTTTCATGCAATGGTCTTAGCTATTTTATCAAGATTCATCGCGGTGTCGGTTGGAATGAAATATTTAAAAATCTATTTTCATTTCGCCTCCCAATTATTAGTGCGAAAAATGAATGGCAGGCGATTACTAAATTAAATGAACTGGCTATCCCAACCACACCTCTGGTTGCTTTTGGTGAACGTGGCATCAATCCGGCACGAAGAGAAAGCTTTGTGCTTACACGTGACCTTGGTGAAACAATCAGTCTTGAAGAGCTATGTGCACAGTGGAAAGAAAATCCGCCTGACTTTCGTTTTAAACGGGCTTTAATTAAAGAAGTTAGCCGGATTGCAAGACTATTACATAACAGTGGCATGAATCATCGTGATTTTTACTTATGCCACTTTCTTTTAGATCAACATCAGGGAAGTGATCCTTTTAAGCCGCTATTATATCTTATTGATTTGCATCGAGTGGCGAAACGCTCGAGCGTTCCAAGGCGTTGGCTTATTAAAGATATAGGTGGTTTGTATTTTTCGGCGCTGGATATAGGGTTAACACGTCACGATATCTATTATTTCTTAACAGGGTATTATCAAAAACCACTGAGAAAAATTCTGGAAGATGAAAAAGATATATTAGAAGAATTTACAACGCGTGCGATTCAGAATTATAGAATTATGCATAAAACGACACCTACGTTGCCTTTGTAATGTTAAGCATAAAATCGAGTGACTTTTAAATGAACAAATTAGCACGCATTTATCGGCGGTTTAGATTGGGCAAAGGATACAAGCACCAATATAGGTGTCATGCTGACTTTAGCCTGATTCGTCATAAAGAGGATCTTGATATTGTTTGGAAGAACGAGATAGTAGCGACAGTACCTCATGCATCGACCTTAAAAAATAAATTTAACAATAGCTGCTTTACCGTTGCAACAGGCCCATCACTGAAGGATGTTGATCTTACCCAATCCAGTCAGCATGATAGTATTAGCTTGAATTGTGCAATTAAGAAATTTAAGGAGAAGAAATTAGCACCAACACATTGTTTAATTATTGATAGAGCGGTTTTTGAAAATGATTGGCAATGTATTAAAGACTCTGTTTTGTCAGGTGCGAATTGTTTCTTTTCGTATGTTGGTTTATCTCGAATTTGCGAGACAGAGCCAGAATTATTTAAAAAGGGTAATATTTATCTAATAGAAGGTATTGGTCGCCAATTTGGCATAGCAAGACCATCACGAGAAGAGTTTCGTGAAAAATATGATGGTGACGATGATATCTTTGTTGATACCAGTTTTCCCCAAGATCGAGGCGCAATGGGCTTTAGTTGTGACGTGGGAAAAGGCGTATTCACAGGCAAAACGGTAGCAACATGGGCCGTGCAGCTTGCATATTATTTAGGATATAAAAATAATTTTATTGCGGGTATGGACTTGGGCGGCACAGGGCAGTCTTATTTTTATAATAATGGTAATAATGCTCCGCCTAATTTTCTAGCAAATTATGAGCCTGTTATCAGAGTTAGTTTCGAGCAGACACGCCGAGCATCCGAACAACGAGGATTTTCTGTTTATAATCTTTCGGAGCACAGTAGTTTGCCAGATAAAATTATTCCTAAAATCAGCTACGCTGAAGCGTTAGTGTTAGCAGATAATTATGCTGGTTCTAAATCAATTACGGATTGATTTTTAAAAGGGTAGTTATGAACGGTGACATACGTAAAGAACGTTTAAATTTTAATTCTGACGATGAGGTGGTGTAAATGAAAATTGTAGGTTTTGTGCCATATTGGGATGGATACGTAGATAACTCATCAGAACAGAATAAAACCATAACCAAGGTTGGTGGGGATTATTTAATTAACTATAGTATTAAAGCGCTTAATAAAGTTGAAGACGTTGATGAGGTTATTATTTATACCTCGAGTGATACGATAGAAAAGTATATTAATGGTGAATGTAAGGTTGTACAAAGGCCAAAGTGGCTTGATAGTCAGCAAGTACATATCGAAGAGATTATTAAGCAATTTTTAGCAGAACATGATGCAGATATTGTTGTTTTATTGCACCCAAATAGTCCTTTTTTAACACCGGCAACAATAAAAGAATGTGTAACGATGGTGAAAAACGGTACACATGATTCTTGTTTTACAGGGCATGCGTATCAGAAATTTGCTTGGTTTAATGGGCAACCACTTAATTATAGTTTAGATATGGTGACACCGCAGCTATCAGAATTATCACCAGTTACGTTTGAACAATCATCGCTATATGTTTTTTCGAGAGAAATGTTTGATAAGTTTGAGAGAAGAATTGGGAAGAAACCATTTATAAAATACATCAATCACTTTGAAGGTCATGGTATCGAGACTTCGGATGATTTAGAAATTGCAGAATTGATTGTCAATTCAGGATTGTTTAAAAGAACATGAAAAATAAAGTGTTAAATACAATACCGGTTACATTTGGCGAATCGGAATACGATATTGTTATTGGTAGAAATATCATTGGCTCTATCGTTGATTTCTTGAATGACAATACCAAAGACAAAAAGGTATTAATTGTTTCTGACAGTTTTTTTGATGACTCTATTACGAAACAGCTATCCGACGACATGTCAGCAGAAGGATATAATGTCTTTTTATATTCTTTTAATGGTGGCAAGGATAATAAAAACTTCAATGAATTATTAAAGATCTATGCAATTCTGGAAGAGAATGATCTTGCTAGAGATTCTACTTTAATCGCAATAGGCGGAGGCGTCATTGGCGATCTCGCGGGTTTCGTTGCTAGTACGTGGTATCGCGGAATGAATCTAATTCATGTGCCAACAACATTAATGGCAATGGTTGATAGCAGTATTGGTGGTAAAGTGGCGGTTAATTTTAGAGACACAATCAATGCTATTGGCAATTATTATCACCCACGTTTAAATATTATCGATTTAGATTTAATAGATACCTTATCAGATAGGGATTATCGTTCAGGCATAGCAGAAGTTATAAAGGTCGCTGTTATCAACGATGAAAACTTTTTTAATTACTTACAAAAAAATTCAGACGTTATTCTAGCCAGAAAAGAAGAAGACGTTGTGAAATTTGTTAGTCGTGCCATTGAGATAAAAATAGATCACGTAAATGGCGATGTAAGAGAGGGTAGTAAAAGACTGTTATTGAATTATGGTCATACCCTGGGGCATGCCATAGAGATATCAACCGTCGTCAATGATCGCGAATCGTATCGGCATGGTGAAGGTGTCTCTATTGGAATTATGGCGGCATTGAATATTGGCCAAGCACATATCGGGATGGATGAAGCTGTAATAAGCAAGGTTGAAGATATATTTAAAATGTATGATTTGCCTACATTTGTAGACTCTAAGCAACTTGGTCTGGAGCGAGAGTCGTTATTAGATAAATGTACAAGGAATGTGCAAAAAGATAAAAAGCGCAAGGATAATAAATTAAGAGTCATACTGGCAGATGAGATAGGCGCAGCCAGTGTTTACCATGACATTCCTTTTGAACGGATTGAAAAAACATTTGAACATATAGTGCGATAAACATGTTAAGTGAAAATACAATGCTAAATTTAGAAAATAAAGTTGTTATCGTTACCGGGGCGGGTAAAGGTATCGGCTATGTAACGGCAAAACGGTTCTATGAACTAGGGTGCCGAATCGCGGTGATCTCGCGAAATGCTGATGATCTTGATTTGTTAGAAAAAGAAATGAATGCAGATGCTGATCGGTTTTATAAGCACACAGGAGATGTTTCAAAGCCTGAAGTCGTAGATGGTTTTGTTGACAGCGTCATCAATAAATTTGGCGAAATAAATGTATTAATAAATAATGCAGGGATAAGGTACCGCAAAGAATTTCTTGATATTGAATATAAAGATTGGCAAAACGTTATGAATGTTAATCTTGGCAGTACCTTTTTAATGAGTAAAAAGGTTGGCGAGAAGATGATTTCGCAAAAATCAGGAAGAATCATCAATATGGCTTCTATTGTAGGCACACTAGGCCTGTCAGAATTATGCGCTTATGCGGCATCAAAGGGCGCGATAATTAGTTTAACGAAATCACTTTCACTCGAATGGGCGCAACATAATATAAATGTGAATGCTATCGCACCAGGTTTTTGCGAAACTTCATATGCGGATAAATTCAAAGAGAATCAAGCGCTGTATGATTTCACCATAGAAAGGACACCATTGAAAAAATGGGGGCAGTCAGATGATATTGCAAAAGCGTGTGTGTATTTAGCATCGGATATGTCTGATTATGTGACAGGAGAAATTATAACGGTCGATGGTGGGTGGAGTGCGTGGTGAGTTGCGTACAGTAATATGTCAAATAATAATTTATCAATATTGGGAGTGATTCCTGCACGATATAAGTCTTCAAGACTTGAAGGAAAACCATTAGTTAAAATTAATGGTATTCCAATGATAAAACGAACCTATGATCGTGCAAAGCAGTGTCAATTGTTAACTGATTTACTAGTGGCGACGGATGACGATCAAATATACGATTATTGTGTTGATAATGGTATGCGCTGTGTGATGACATCATCAGACTGTAAAACAGGCACAGATCGCGTTGCCGAAGTATCGCAAAAAACCAGTTATGACCTTTATATTAATATTCAAGGTGATGAACCTGTTATTGATCCAATCGCTATTGAACAAATTACAAATGAGTTTTTGAAATACGGCGAAGAGTATGTCGCGTATAACCTATACAAAATAATTGATTCGGATTATGCGAAAAGCAATACCATCATCAAAAGCATAGTTAACGAAAAAGACGAGCTGTTATACATGTCTCGAGCAAGAATTCCCTTTTCGCAAAAAATGCAAGAAATCAGCTTTAAACAGCAAATCCCTGTTTATGGTTACACAAAAAAAGCACTGGATGCCTTTAGTCGCTGTGAGACTAAAACAATAAATGAACAACATGAGGATATTGAGATGTTGCGGTTTATTGATCTTGGTCTGAAGGTAAAAATGTTGGAGACGAATGTTGATTCGATTGCTGTTGATGTTCCAGACGACATAACAAAAGTGGAAAATTTTCTAAATAAAAATAATTTAGAATAGATGTTAATGGATGATTATATAGCTAATGACTGGAAAGAAGTTCTGCAAGAAAATAATTTGCAGTGTTTTGATGATTGGTGGGATATAAAGGCCGAGTGGTTTGAGCCACCGAATCAACGGCGTGGTGGCTGGAGCGGAGTTAGCCGCTTAGAATTAAGCGATAGAGTTGTCTTCCTGAAGCGCCAGGAAAATCATGTAATCAGAACCTTTTTACATCCAATTAAAGGGATACCAACCTTCAGCCGTGAAATGGAAAATATTTTAGCGTTAAAGAAGGCTGAAGTACCTGCATTAACGCCGGTTTATTTTGCCCAGCGTAATATTAACGGAACGCTGCGGGCGATTCTGGTTACTGAATCTCTTGAGGGGTTTAAGCCATTAAGTACAGTTGTGCCAGGCACATTGCCTATGTCGGCCAGAATAGCGTTGATTAAACAAGTGGCGACTGTTGTGCGGAAGCTGCATCAGCACAAATTTGTGCATAATTGCCTTTATCCAAAGCATTTGTTTGTTAGAGGTGATGCATCAGGTTTTGATGTGCGATTAATAGATCTAGAAAAAGCGCGGCTGCGTCTGTTCAGGTATAGCGCAGTGTTTCGTGATTTGGATACACTAAACCGACATTGTGAAAACTGGAGTTTAAGTGATCGATGTCGTTTTCTTAAAGAATCTTTTAGTACACCGGGTGATTATTCATGGCGGCAGTTGTGGCGTAGTTTAGTAAAGCGTAATAAACAACGTGGTGCACGCAGACGGCAGATAAAGTGATGGACATACTAGATTCTGATATTTGGTCTTCTGCATACGATATATCTATGCCTATGCATATACCATTGGCTAATGGTAAGTCGCTTGTTTGTGAAGAAGTTGTACGTGCCATGCCAGGTCGACGTTATGTTTGTCGAGGTGACTATGATGGAAAGCCGGTTTTTGTAAAAATATTTTCATTTAATAATAAAGCCACACGTGAGTGGAAAAGTGAACAGCAAGGTATCGCTGATTTGAAAGAGGCGAATATTGCTGCACCGGAAATTGTTTGTTGTGATGTATTAGAAGATTCAACGACACGCATTATTGTTTTTACAGCATTACCAAATGCAGAAAGCGCGCAATATCGCTGGGAGCATGGAAATGAAACTGCCCGGCAAATGCTGGTAATGCAGTTAGTTGAGTTAATTGCACGTCACCATGCGGCCGGTATTCGACAGAAAGATTGTCATTTACTTAATTTTGTTTTTAGTAATGATGTTCTTTATACGCTTGATGCAAATGATATTGTGAAATCACCAGCACCATTGTCACGAAGCGATTCTATGAGTGGTCTTGCTGATATAGTTGGACTCCTCGCCGTTAAGTACGATGCTTTGTTGCCATCACTTTATGAACATTATTGGCAATGCAGGGGCGTCGCTACAGATCCAGTTGAGTTTTCTGCGCTGTCAAAAACAGTTGTTAAATTACGCAGCTATAAGTTACGAAAATATCTTAAAAAAATATATCGCAGTTGTTCTGAATTTATTGCCAGGAAAGGTTGGTATCAAATATCAGTTTGTCGTCGTGATGCAGATAATGGCAGTTTGGCTGAATTAGTAAAAAATCCAGACTCAAGACCTGAAGGCAGTGAACATTTAATTATCAAGGATGGTAATACTTGCACGGTTAGCCTGCTTGAAACACCGGAACGAAAATTAGTTTGTAAACGTTACAATATTAAAAGCCCCTGGCATGGCTTGATGCGCGCATTTCGTACCAGCCGTGCATCGCGTTCATGGCGTAGCGCACATTGCCTTCAACAGCTTGGTATTAAAACACTGAAGCCCTATGCCTTGGTTGAGCAACGCTTTGGGCCCATACGCCGCAAAGCGTGGTTATTCATGTCATATATTGATGGCGTGAGTGTTGATGAACTTTTTCATGACGCCAGTAAAATTGAACAACGGCATATGGCTGTATCTCGATTTATTGAGCTGTTTGAAAAGATGATACAAGCGCGATTAAGCCACGGAGATATGAAGGCGACGAATTTCATTTTCAGCGATGCCGAATTGTATGTCATTGACCTTGATTCAATGATACAACACAGCAATGATGCAAATTTTGCCAAGGCATTTCGTGTTGATATACAGCGCTTTATGCGAAACTGGGATGAATTGCCGGATGTGAAGGCATTATTTATGAAAAAATTATCAACATCCACGGCCGCAAAATTTCTGCCTTTGAGCACAAAGGGCTAAAGTTGATGTGGGTTTTGCTGTATTATTCCCTTGTTGTCAGACCCTGTAGGCGTGTACGAGTAACACTATGATTATCCTTGGAATTTCCGGTGCTGTATTTCATGATGCATCCGCAGCACTCTTTATAGATGGTGAGTTGGTCGCGGCGGCTGAAGAAGAGCGCTTTATTCGCGACAAACATGCCAAAGGCCGCTTTCCGGTTGAGGCAACGCGATTTTGCCTCGAGCAGGCCGGTATTAGCCCTGAAGAAGTCGATATTGTCGCAATGCCTTATGCGCCGATCAGCCTGTTCAATCCTGCTCGTTGGCATTATGCCTTCCGCCATTGGTATGCACCCGATCGTGTTTTGACCGCCTTGTTTAATGGTAATCGCCGTTTTCGTCGTAATGTCGGTATGGCTAAAGACATGATGCGGGCGGTGAATATTGATCCCGCCCATGTGCGTCTGGTGCCGGTTGAACACCACCTAACCCATGCGAGTAGTGCTTACCACTTGAGTGGCTTTGAAGGTAAAACAGCCGTATTGACCATTGATGGTAAAGGCGAATACGCCACAACCATGTTTGGTTATGCAGAGAACGGCAAGATTCATAAAATTAAAGAATTTTACGATCCAGATTCCCTTGGTGGCCTATATGGTGCCTTGACCGAATTTCTCGGTTTTGAAATGTTGGATGGTGAATTTAAAGTCATGGGCATGGCACCATACGGTGATCCAGAGCGCTTTGATTTTTCACGGCTGATCGATTTTGATGGTAAAGAATTCAAGATTAATAATGATTATGCCAATGTTATTGGTCTGCGTCGGCATAAAGAAAACGGCAAGAGTTATTATTTCAGTTCAAAGCTAGTTGATTGGCTAGGGCCGATTCGTAAAGGCGATGAGATTGATGACCCTTACATTGATTATGCAGCCAGTATGCAACGCTTGTTGGAAGATGTCGCACTTAAGCTCATTGATTATTATCTCGGCGATATTATTCGTGAGACCGGCCGTATTTGTTATGCCGGTGGTGTGGCACTGAATGTGAAATTGAATCAGCGCATTATCGCAATGGATGGTGTGAAAGAATTATTTGTTCAACCTGCGGCAAACGATGCAGGTACGGCACTCGGTGCAGCTTCTTATGTCGCTGAAAAGCACGGCGAAGATGTAAAACCAATGCGTCATGCCTATCTTGGCCCTGCGTATACAACTGAACAATGTATAGAAGCATGTAAACAACATGAGAAAAAACCAGAATGGACGGTGCTGGAAGATGCACCGGTTACTGCAGCGCAGTTATTATCGGAAGGTAATCCTATTTCCTGGTTTCAGGGACGCATGGAGTTCGGGCCTCGTGCATTAGGTAACCGCAGTATTCTTGGTGACCCAAGCCATCCGGGTGTCGCTGATCGTATTAATGCACAAATTAAATATCGTGAACGTTGGCGTCCATTCTGCCCAAGTATTCTTGATACAGTTGCTGAAGATATTTTACAAACGGATCATCCATCACCTTATATGACGTTTACATTTGATGTAGCAGAATCATGGAAGTCACGTATTCCAGAGGTTGTGCATGAAGATGGAACAGCACGCGCACAAATTGTGAATGAGGATACTAATCCGCGTTATTACAAATTAATACAAGAACTCGAAAAGCATACTGGTAATGCGGTGGTTTTAAATACATCGCTTAACCGTCGTGGTGAGCCGATGGTATGCAGCCCAAAAGATGCACTTGATATGTTTTATGGTTCGGATCTTGAATATCTCATTATGGAAGATATTATGATCACAAAGTCCAATAGTGAAAAATAGTATTGCTTAAGAAAAACAGCGTATAAAAATAATTTTAAAGGATTTAGATAATTACAATGCAAGTTCTGCAAAATATATGGAAACGTGATCCTGCCTGGTTATCAGTATGGGTTAGCATTGTTATTTCTATATGGATTGTTTTTACAGATGATTTAATCAATAGCGATGGTGTTATCTACATTCAAGCGGCTGAAAAAATAGTCAATGGTGAATGGCTTGAAAGCATCAAACAATATAATTGGCCTCTATATTCATTATTAATAGCGCTTGTCAGTAAAATAAGCTTTGTTGGTTTAGAAACATCTGCATATATTGTTAATGTGTTGTTGCAGGCGCTGTTAGCCTTTTCTTTTGTTCGCTGCATACAATTGCTTGGCGGTAATAATAAAGTTGCATTATTTGCAATTATCCTCCTATTAACCAATGTCACAATGAATGCTTATCGCGATCAAATTATTCGTGATTTTGGCTATTGGGCTTTCTTTTTTACTGCATTGTATTTTTTTATTCAGTATTACCAATTAAGAACAGCAAAATATGCCATTTATTTTAGTGTCAGTATGCTGGTGGCTACACTATTTCGTATTGAAGGAATAGTTTTTCTATCTGCGTCGCCATTATTGATAATTTCGTATGAAAGAAAATATAAAGAAAATGCACGTAGCATAATATTGTTATTATCTCCTGTACCAGTGCTTTTAGTATTGATCCTAATTTATGTTATGTTGACGGACATTACCTTTGCCTCAATGGGACGCTTAATTGATCCAATATCATATTTCCAAAATGCATACGAAAATATGGTTGGTGGTATAGCAGAAAAAGGTGATTTATTAGAAGAAAAAATATTATCTGTACATGCGAGTGATATGGGTACGAAGAGTATGTTTGCCATATTCTTTATGATGTTTATTGTTAAAATCATCTCGGCGAGTGGTTATATCCCAATGTTTTTTGCGGTGACAGCCTATTGTTCAAAGTATATTAAAAAGACGATAAACAATCTTAACGTTATTAATGGTTTTATTGTTATTAATACTCTTGTTTTGACAGTATTCCTTCTCAGTCATGGTTTCCTTTCTCCACGTTATACCATGACGATGGGCTTGTTAATTACATTGCCAGCAGCATTTTCCTTATCATATTTTATGGAAAATAATTTTGATTCATCAAAATGGAAGAAGCGTGCAAAAATAATGTTGATTATTGTTTTTGTCTATATGTTTCTTGATGGCATAACGTCATTTTCAGCGAGTAAATTTTATATTAAGGAATCAGGTGTTTGGTTAAATAAACATATGCCAGTAGATGCAAAACTAATAACGAACGAACGCACATTATATTATTACGCAGAAAAAGAATTAGATAGTGAAGCGGTTATAGTTGCAACTAGAATTAGTAAAGGTGATTTTCGGGTAAATAAAAAAGATTATGATTTTCTTGCAATGAAAATTAGAAAGAAAAAAACGAGTCAAGAAAAAAACTTGATTGAATGGGTTGGGGCTAAGCCTATTTTTAGAACATCCAATGAGCGTGGTGATACTGTATTGATATTTAAATTAAATACTAAAAATTAGTTATTACCGTTAATCTCGTAATATCGGCTTCTTCTCAACATCTAATAATTCAGGCTGTCGGCTTCTCAGGAATTTTTGCACAGACCGAAATAATTCTTTTGCAGTGTAATGACAACCCGTGACATCAACATAGCGTTGTAACCAACGCAATTGTTCTTTAATGGGCAGGTAACTTATTGCGAGGCGAGATAGCCCACCAATATCCATCAGGATGCGTCGTTTTTTACGTAGTCGCATGATCTCGGCTCTCGGGCAATCTATCCATGTGGTTGTATATTTATCGCTCTTTTTTGTGATCAGAATATTTCGCCACTTTAAATCTTTATGACAAAAATTATTTTCATGCGCGACTTTTACTTGTTCAAGAATAGATTCCGATATTTGCAAATAGGCCTGACTACGCTGAGGTTCAGGCATGTCATACCATTGTTCTTCTGCAAAGCTTTCCAGATCAGAGCTTGACTCAATGGAACGTGTCACAATAAACCCGGCAACTAATCGTCCATAATGTCGGCGTTCACCGATGGCGAGCACATCTAAAGTAGGTATGCCGATGCGCTTAAGTACATTGAATCCAAAGTTTTCAACCACGGGTTTGCTTGGTAAAGGATAGGTGAACTGCGGCTTTCGACGCCCTAATACATAGCGTTTGAAATAAATAACCTCGCCATTTTCTAATTCACAACGATAGCAATTAACGCGCGCTGAGCCGCTAACCAAGCTGCCTTGGTCAAAGGTATGCCAATCTTGTTTTGGCGCGATACCCAGTTTAGTCAAAGTGTCTTCCCAACCGTCTGCATAGCGTACATGATCGCCATGAAAACCTAGACCCATGCGTGGATGTTTAATCATGTTGCAGGAACAAAATCAGGTTCAATGTACTTGCGTACAAAAAAAGTGAATAGATATTTATTAATAAACCCAAGCTGCGCACTGGCTAAATAATTATTAAGAAAAGAATCCAATCTACCGTTGACAGATAATATGCCATTGTCTTCTTGATACTTAAGCATGTGGCACAGATTTCGTACACGACGCAAAGGATTGAGTGTGAAATAACGAATACGCATATCGGCAATATCAATCAGTCCTAGCCTATTATTTGGCTGTAAAATAATATTCTCTAAATGTATAGAGCGAAAGTAAATTCCTTTTTTGTGCAGATCAGCAATAAATGCAGCAAGTTGTTGCGCAAGCATCGGTGAATCTTGTTTGCTTAAAGCACTGCGTAATAGCTCACCTTTTAGTTCACTATACGTCACAATGGTGCGCTCAATTTCTTGGCAGTTATACAACTCAAGAACAGTCACGGTATCAATGCCGCGGTGCTTTAATTTAAGGCTATTATTCTTGAAACGTTTAACATAAGGCCAGAGATTTGATAGTGACAATATTCTTTTTTGGCGAAATAATTTCACATAGGTCGTATCTGGGCGGCGATAAACCTTCGGCCCATAGCCATCTGATTTTAATAACTCAGCACCGGCAATTAAATTTTCAAACTCTGATTTCGTTAGCGACTTCATTTTACTTTGCAACCTTCTTGCGACGCTTACGTCGCCCTCTAGAAGGATAAGGTCGTTGCATACCTTCGGGGCGTGTTTTAAAGCGGCGGTGTACCCAGAGATATTGTGCTGGTTGTGTGCGTATTTCTTCTTCAATGACATGGTTAATCGCAGAGGCATCAGCAACATCATCATCCGATGGGAAGTTTTCTAATGCAGGTAATAATTGAAGGTCGTAACCACTGCCATCTGCACGTCGTGTTTGGAAAAAGGGCACAACAGGCGCGTTAGAGAGTTTTGCTAAACGTGCAGTGGCGGTAATCAATGCAGCAGGCACACCAAAGAAGGGCGCAAATACACTGTGCTTTCGACCATAATCTTGATCTGCGGCATACCAAATCGCTTTGTTGTCTTTCAAGCTGCGTAAAGTACCGCGTACATCTTTTCGCTCATGCGTTGCTTCTAAATAACTTTCACGACGTTGTCGCATCACAGTATCGAATAAAGGATTATTATGTTCTCGATACATCGCGCGGTAAGGTCGATGCAGTGCTAACAAACGCACACCAATTTCGAGTGTTGTAAAATGCGCACCGAGCAGTATCACACCATTGCCTTTTTCTAAGGCCGCATCAAAATGCTCAAGCCCTTTGACACTGTGCAACTTCTGTAAGCGGTTTGCCGGTGTCCACCATGCAACGGCGGTTTCGATCATCCCTTTACCTAATGAATCAAAATGATCTTTCAGCATGCGTTTGCGTTGTGTGCTACTTAGCTCGGGAAAGCATAGTTCGAGGTTAATCGTCGCATAAACCCGACGTGCTGGTAGAAAATGATACATGAACCAGCCAAGCAAAGAGCCACATGCCATTTGTACCCGAAAAGGCAGCATGGCGATAAGACGCATAATGCCGAGACCAAACCAAAGTAGCCAATAGCGTGGGTGCCAAAATTGATCTTCTGTAGAGGTCGAAGTGCTCACAATAGGGCCCGGATTGGGTTTAGGAAAGGAATTATGGTGGTCAGCATTACGATTCTGGGCAATTTTGCCAAAGCATTGGTTCTCGTATTAATCCTAGAGCCATGAATCATCTCACGGCTGTGCTATTATAAGCGAAATTATCAATAATCGCCGACAGTTACGGCCAGATCATGACAAACATGACATTAAGTTTACCTGATTTTTCTTCCGCACACGTACTAGTGATAGGCGATATTATGCTTGATCGCTACTGGCACGGAGACACCTCGCGGATATCTCCAGAAGCACCGGTTCCAGTGGTACGTGTCGTTGATGCTGAGGAGCGTCCGGGTGGCGCAGCCAATGTTGCCTTGAATATCGTTGCATTAGGTGCTCGGGTTACCCTGTTGGGCGTTACTGGCAATGATGAACCCGCAGACACCTTGCAGCAAACCCTTGAGGCCGCCGGCGTAGAATGTCACTTCTTGCGCATCGGTGGCCTGCCAACAATCACGAAATTGCGCGTTTTAAGCCGTCACCAGCAGTTAATTCGACTCGATTTTGAGGACAGTTTCGCGGAATTTGAACAAGCCGATTTATTGCAGCAGTTCCGCAGTTATCTTTCTGATGCCAATGCAGTGGTGTTGTCTGACTATGGCAAAGGCACACTCGCCGGCGCTGCGGCATTGATTGAACATGCTCGAGTAGCAAGCAAACCGGTTCTGGTTGATCCCAAAGGCCAAAATTTTGAGCCTTACCGTGGCGCAAGCATGATTACGCCAAACCTATCTGAATTTGAAGCAGTGGTCGGTCACTGTAAAGATGAAGTCGATATTGTTGAACGTGGCGAAGCACTATGTCGCGATATTGGCATAGATTCACTATTGGTCACACGCAGCCAAAAAGGCATGAGTTTACTGCGCAATGCCAAACTCCCCGTACACCTGCCAACACAGGCGCGTGAAGTTTATGATGTAACTGGTGCAGGCGACACGGTGATTGCGGCACTCGGTGCAAGTATTGCGGCAGGCCAAGAGCCAGAACAGGCGATGCAAGTGGCCAATCTTGCGGCAGGTATTGTGGTGGGTAAATTAGGCACAGCAACAGCCAGCGTCAGTGAAATTCGCCGAGCCTTATTCAACCAACAATCGGTTGCCAAAGGCAGCATTGACGAAGACAGTCTCTTGCAAGCTGTTCAGGATGCACGTGAGCATGGTGAACGGATTATTATGACCAATGGCTGTTTTGATATTTTGCATGCAGGGCACGTTGGTTATCTTGAAGCCGCTCGCAAAATGGGTGATCGACTTATCATCGCCGTCAATGACGATGATTCAGTGCGCAGATTAAAGGGCGAACAACGTCCCATTAACCCACTTGAACAACGCATGGCTGTATTGGCCGGTTTAGGTTGTGTCGACTGGGTTGTGTCTTTTAGTGAAGACACACCGGAGCGCCTTATCTGCAAATTATTACCGGATGTATTAATTAAAGGTGGCGATTATCGCCCGGAACAAATCGCCGGTGGCAGTTGTGTACAAGAACACGGTGGCGAAGTGATTGTGCTTGATTATGAAGAAGGCGTATCAACAACGCGTATTGTTGAAAGTATTCGTCAGCAAGTGAATGAAAATGATTAAGATTTTGAAGCGGGGAACACAACAGTGATTATCGTTACCGGCGGTGCCGGCTTTATTGGCAGTAATATCGTTAAAACTCTAAATCAGCGCGGGCGTACCGATATTATCGTCGTTGATGATCTCACTGACGGAAAAAAATTCCGCAATATTGTGGATTGCGATATTGCCGATTACTTTGATCAAGATGATTTTCTTGAACGCGTGAAAGCCAATGATGATTTTGGCTCAAAGATAGACGCAATTTTTCATGAAGGTGCATGTTCTTCTACCACAGAGTGGGATGGTCGTTATGTCATGCATAACAACTACGACTACTCTAAGTCGCTTTTGCATTACTGCATGGAACAAAACGCGGCTTTCTTATATGCCTCATCAGCCTCAGTTTATGGTGGCGGCAGTGTGTTCGTTGAAGATCGTGATAACGAAGAGCCACTGAATATGTATGGCTACTCGAAGTTTCAATTTGATCAATATGTACGTGGCTATTTAGATAAAGCCAATATTCAAATTGCCGGTTTCCGCTACTTCAATGTTTACGGTCCACGTGAACAGCACAAGGGCAGTATGTCGAGTGTCGCATTTCATTTAAACAATCAATTGAATGCAGGTGAAAATCCAAAACTGTTTGCAGGCACCGATGGTTATGCTGATGGCAGTCAACTCCGTGACTTTATTTATATCAGTGATGTGGTTGATGTAAACCTCTGGTTTATGGATAACCCGAAAGCATCAGGAATATTTAATGTCGGTACGGGTAAAGCACAATCATTTAATGATGTTGCCAACTCGGTAATCGCACATCACGGCAAAGGCCAGATCGAATACATTCCGTTTCCTGATCACCTTAAAGGCTGTTACCAAAGCTTTACCGAAGCCAATATTAGCAAGCTGCGTGAAGCCGGTTATGAGCAAGACTTTAAAACCGTTGAGCAAGGCGTTTCAGAATACATGAACATTCTGAATGCAAAAGGCGAATAGAAACTTACCGCGATGAACTGGCTTCGTTATGCTTATAGTGCTGTTCTCTACTTACTAACACCACTTTATTTATTTTATCTTTATTGGCGTGGTCGCCGTGCACCTGCATACCGTGATCGTTGGTCAGAACGATTCGGTTACTACGATATTGAAGTTAACGAATCACCAATTTGGATTCACGCTGTTTCAGTCGGTGAAGCGCAAGCCGCTTTACCGATGATCCAAAAATTAAAAGAACGTTTCCCAAATCATCCCGTACTTGTTACCACTACAACCCCTACTGGTTCCGTACGCGTAAAAGAATCATTGGGTGATGAAGTCATGCATGTTTATGCACCCTATGATGTGCCCTGTGCTGTCGGACGTTTTCTTTCTGCAATGAAACCTGCCATTGCTATTTTTATGGAAACAGAAATTTGGCCGAACATTATTCATGCTTGTACTACGGGCAACGTGCCCGTAGTTCTTGCGAATGCGAGAATGTCACAACGCTCAGCAAAGGGTTATGCAAGGCTGGGTGGTTTCATGCGCCACGTGATGAGCCAAATAAATTTGGTTGCGGCACAGTCACAAAATGATGCCGCACGTTTAATTGGTCTAGGTGCCGAACTTAATGCCGTGCATGTAACCGGCAGCGTTAAGTTTGATATGCATCTGCCCGCCAGTATTAAAGAGCAGGGTGAAGTATTGCGTCGTGACTGGGGTGTGAACCGCAGTATCTGGATAGCCGCGAGCACGCGCCAAGGTGAGGACGAGCAGATCCTTGATGCCTTTGCGCAGGTCTGTCATGCACGTCCTGAGGCGCTATTAGTATTAGTGCCACGCCATCCAGAACGTTTTGATGATGTCGCCACGCTATGTGAAAAACGTGGTTATAAAATACAGCGCCGCAGTGAACATAAGCCTTGTAATGACGATGTTGATATTTATCTAGGTGATACGATGGGTGATTTAACCTTGTTATATGCCGCAGCAGATGTTGCCTTTGTCGGTGGTAGCTTAGTAGCAACGGGTGGCCAGAACCCGATTGAAGCCGCGGCATTGGGTTTGCCTGTGATTATGGGTTCATCGTTATATAATTTTTCTGAAGTCACACGGATGTTACGTGAACGTGATGCACTGAAGATTGTCGATGATAGTGAACAACTTGCCGCAACAGTATTAGACTATCTTCGTGATTCTACTTTGCGTGGACAACGCGGTGAAAATGCCTATGATGTTGTGCAACGTAACCGTGGCGCAATGGAACGTTTGCTTACATTGATTGATGAGAAGGTTACCGTGAAGTAGGTATTAATATGTTATTACTTCGTTGGTTTGCACAACGAGATTTTCTCTTTTTTGGTTCCATTTGTTACTTTTCCCAGTACTTAGCCCTCTCTTTTGTCAGGTATTTTTCTACATGGCATCAGAATGAAACGTCTATATTTATAGATGCAAAATGAAATGCCCTATGCATTTTACAATACATGGTTGTTTTTTGAACAATGAAATAAAAATCAATAACTTAGATGAGTTGACATTATATTAGTCAACAAAATAATGGTAATTTGCAATCTATTTTACTCAAAACCACAGTTTTTTTTAATTAATGTTGAAAATAATATATCACTATAACTATATGTTATTAATGAATTTTAATAAAAATCAGATAATTACTATATTATCAAGCATTTATGTAGGGTATTTACAGAGTCTAAATCGTTATACATAGTGCCGCCTCAATAAAAATAATATGTGGTCATAAAAATAATAATAAGTAGCAAAATACAATTTGGAAGGAGTACTCACTGTGAATAGAAGAAACTTTTTAAAGTTCAGCAGTGCAGGGATAGCAAGCGCCATGTTGGGAACAGCAGGACTCATTACTTGGGTTCCGCGTGCGCAAGCAGCAACAATCAGTAAAACGTATTACATCACCGAAGGGTTTATCACTCAGCCAGATGGCGTCGATGTTTATTTCCGTGGATTCAGTAGCGATCAAAATAGCCTGAACACACCGGGCGAACACATCATCGCGCAAGAAGGCGACACCATCGATATCACGATTATCAATACACTTGGCACTAGCCATAGTTTTGTTGTCGACGGTATGGTTGATAGCGGTCGTATTAGCGGCGGTGAAACACGTCGCTTCACCTTCGAAGCAAAGAACCCCGGTTCACATCTGTACTACGATGCACGTAACGCACCCTATAATCGTATTACCGGTTTACACGGTGGTTTAGCAGTGATGCCTGATGGTCGAGATGATCAATTATTCGCTGGTAGTAACCGTTTCTCGCAACAATATTTCTGGATCTTTAATGAAGCCGATCCCGCATGGAATGATGCGGTGCGTAATGGTCAAACACCACCTAATAATTATACCCCGCTGTACTTTACGTTGAATGGCTTAAGTGGCAGACCACCCGGCTCTCCTGGTAGTGGTGACCCAGCCATCGACAGCATGCATGATCATCGTAGCGCGTTACATGGTCATCTTGGCGATCGTACACTCGTGCGTTGTCTTAATGCAGGAAGAATCCAGCACGCAGTGCACACCCATGCGAATCACATGGAGTGGTTAGCAAGTAATGGGCAGCAACGCGACGATGTTTGGTTAAAAGATATTGTTCCTCTTGATGGAAATGGCAGTGTTGATGTCATCTTCCCATTTGAATCCCCACCCGATGCATGGCCACCAGTGACGAACGCGACACTGCAACAGGCACAAGATGAAGGTCGTCATAGTGCCTATCCAATGCATCTTCATAACGAGATGACGCAAACCGCTGGCGGTGGTTTGTACATGTTCGGTGCACTAACCGACATCTTTTATGAGCCGAACTAGGGGGATAGAATAATGGGAAGAAGAAGACAAACAGAACCGGCACCAGAAGAAACAACGACCACGACAACGACTGATGGCGGTGGCCATGACGGCGGCGGCGACATGATGGGGATGGGTTGTTATATCTACCCAGTCACTGCCCTTGAAACTGCACCACTTAACACACCAGATGTTGTTTATAACCGTGGCATCTACATGAACGGTGTCATGAATATGGATGATGGCAATAGCGTTACCATTTGGGGCTTTACCGATGGCGGCGGCATGGGCGGTGGCGACACCGGTGGCATGGGCGGCGGTGGCATGGGTGGTGGTAATGTATTTCCATCACCGGCTATGCGCGTGACACAAGGTCAGGTTGTACAAACACGCTTGAATGTCCCCATGCACATGTACCACACCATTCATCACCACGGCATTGAACCTGAATATCGTAGTGATGGTGTTGGCCATCTCTCTGGTGATGTTAACGGCGGTTATACCTATCAATGGCGACCAGCCCATGCGGGAACTTATTTTTATCATTGTCATACCAACACGGTATTGCATGCAGAGATGGGTATGTATGGCGCATTGATTGTTGATCCACCTGAAGGTCCGGGCACCGCATTTGAAAACGGCCCAACTTACGACGTGGAAGCAGTGTGGGCAGTTGATGAAATCGATTCATCTTGGCATACATTGGGTTGGACTGCTGGCACCTGTGGTGGCAACGTGGGTTTACATGATTTGAATCCAGACTACTTCATTATTACGGGTGTTGATGGTGATCAGTCTGCATTAACTGCACCTGGTATTGCAGTGGACATGAACCGTGGTCAGCGTTTATTGGTACGTTACATTTGTGCCGGTTACCTGCCGCAGGAAATTCGCTTTGATGGACTGGATGTAGAAATCATCGCCTCGGATGGTCGTCCATTACCAAACTCGGTTACCACAGATAAGATCAATGCCGTATCAGCAGAACGTTACGACGTGATTATTGAACCAACACAGAGTGGTACATACACCGTTGAGATTGATATCAAAGACTGGATAACAGGTGATGTACTCGGTACAGCACGAACACGTATCAACGTGAATTAGATCTTGGAAAGGTGAAAACGAAAAAGGATGCTTCGGCATCCTTTTTTTATTGCAACCAAGTCAATGACGAGTATTTATTTCAGCCAACCATTAATCGCTTCAATGTCTGTTTGTGCTAACGAACCAGCCGCCTGTTTTAAACGTAATGTATTTAAAATGTAATCATAACGTGAACGCGCATAATCACGTTTAGCGCGGAACAATTCACGCTGGCTTAACAGCACATCAACAATCGTACGTGTACCCACTTCAAAACCAGCCTGTGTCGCTTCATTTGCTTTCGTACTTGAGATCACTGCTTGCTTTAATGCCTTAACACGGCTTATTTCTGCAATCACACCAAGGTAGGCATTTCTTGTTTGACGCACAACACTGCGGCGAGTTTGTAGCAGGTTTTGTTTAGCCGCTTCAGCACGATAAGCCGCTTGTCGTGTGCGTGAGCTAACCGCACCACCAGCGAAAAGCGGCACATTAAGTTGTAAAGAAATCTGGTCGGTATCACGTTGGCTGCCAAAGGCACTGTTGGAATCAGAATGATTTTTACTCGCAACAATATCTAAAGTAGGAAAGTGCCCTGAACGTTGGCGGTTGGTTTCTTCGCTGGCAACCTCGCGTGCAAATTGCGCCGATTTCAAATTGAGGTTTTGCGCTGTCGCGGTTTTTACCCATTGCTCAATATCGGTAGGCTCAGGGCTAAGCAACGGTATTTCATCGCCTAGTAATTGCGGTGCCTGTTCATATTGGCCGGTGATTTCTTGCAAGGCTTCACGCGCATTGGCAAGCAAGTTATCCGCACTTATTTCTTGCGCCACGGTTAAATCAAATTGCGCCTGTGCTTCATGCACATCGGTGATGGCAATCAGCCCAACTTCAAAACGTTGCTTGGCTTGTTCGAGTTGGCGTGCGGTGGCATCTTTTTCGGCACGGGCAAAATCCAGATTATCTTGCGCGGCGAGTAAATCAAAATAGCCACTGGCAAGACGAATCATCAAATCTTGTTTAGCCGTGCCGTAATCGGCTTCTGCTTGCGCCACGGTGGCATCGGCTTGGCGTAAGCCCACCCAGAAATCGTGGTGATATACAGGTTGGGTTACGACGAGACTATAACCATTGGTATGAAAATCTTCTTTGCGCGATGGGTTAAAGGCAAAGTTACTATCTGTATCAGAGGAAACTTTATCGGTATTACCCGTGAGAGAAATATTCGGTAATAACAAAGCAACGCTTTGGTCTTTGGTTTCAGCTTGAGCAAGACGCGTTGCATCCGCTGCCTTGAGTTGCGGATCGTTATCTCTGGCCAGCAAATAATTATCAAGCAGGCCACCGGCTACAGAATGTGTCGGTAAGGCTAATGCCGTGATGAATAAATAAGTGCTCGCAAAACGTATTTTCATACTAATCTCTCGTATTATCTTAATACAGCCTAATAAACGGCCATGTTGGGGTCAACATCTTGTGCCCATGCATCCACACCACCGCTGAGGTTAATCACATTCTCAAAGCCTTCGCGTTCGAGATAGATACCAATATGACGACTACGAATACCGTGATGACAGATCACAACAGTAACACGGTCTGGATCAAGTTCATCGAGTTCGTTGGGGATTTGCCCCATTGGAATTAATACTGAGCCGTCAATATGGCAACGATCAAATTCCCATTCTTCTCGTACATCAAGCAGAAAGGGATCGACGGACTCGTCGTTTAGAAAATCGTGTAATTGCCTGGCGCTAAATTCTTTCACTTAGAACCTCGGAGAATTTCATGGCATGGCTCATATAACCCTATCGGGTTCTCCCTAGAAGCTCTTCGAGCATCATTAGGGATTCCCTAAATCTGCGGTGCAGGTTCTGGTCATTATGAGTACCCTACACTTCTCGTGTCAGGGCAATTATACCGGAAAAAGGCCGAGTTGCTTAGAATTCGAAGTGTTGTGGAGCAGGGGCGTTTTGCAGGGCATCAACGTCTGTTTCAAATAGAGACTCGTGTTGCCATTCGTTTTCAGCGATACGGGTGATTAATATCGCTTCCATTGCTGGCGCTTCGCCAGTGATCGCAAATAGGCGACCACCTACTTTAAGGCAGTGTTGAAAGCGTTCTTCCAGTAATGGCATTGAACCTGTTACGGCAATCACGTCATAGGCATCGGTACTGCTGTTTTTAGTGCAGGCGTCGCCTACTTCCAGGCTGACATTAACAATACCGAGTTGCTCAAGATTGTGAGCAGCAGCAACGCTTAACTCAGGGTTAATCTCAATACTGTGTACGTGACGCGCAGATTTCGCCAGCATGGCAGTAATAAAACCACTACCCGTACCAATTTCTAAAACGGTTTCTGTTGGCTTCACATCCAATGCTTGCAACATATTGGCTTCAAGCAGCGGTTTCATCATGTGCTGACCGTGGCCAAGAGGAATCTCGGTATCGGCAAAGGCAAGGCCTTCACAATCGGCAGGCACAAAGCTTTCGCGTGGCACGCTTTCGAGTAAATCAAGCAGGGGAAGATCATTCACCTTACAAGGACGAATTTGTTGTACCACCATATTATGGCGAGCGAGTTGATGATCCGTGCTGTTCATTACCGTGTTTCCCCGTTAACGCGTTTTTGTTGCGGCCAAAAGAGTATGTAGTTTCCACACTTCAAGCAAGCCTTTGTGCAATGGAATTGCTTATAGGTGCATAGGCTATTACACAGGCGCTGACCCTGTAAAGCATAGGTGTATGATTCATAAGGGCTTTAATTACACTGCTGGCAGTTGCGCGTGGCATCATATACTATGACCGCTCGGCTAGGGGTACCAATGTATATATAGAGTATGAATATATACGGTTGGTTGAGAAATACTCTTAGGACCTGAACTGACTAACATCAGCGATGGGAAGCCCAGACTATTTATATGGCGTTGCTTCCCTCGTATTAAGACCCCAAGCAAAGGGTAAGGAAGCAAGCATGAGTGCAATCCCAGAAGATTTTATTAAAAAAACCGCCCAACTGTCTGAAGACATCACTCGGCCGTTTCCCAATTCAAAAAAGATTTATGTAGAAGGCTCGCGCCCGGATATTCGCGTGCCTATGCGTGAGGTAGCCACCCTGCCAACGCAAACCGCCAATGGTGAAGAAGCTAACCTGCCCATCACTATTTACGACACCTCGGGTCCCTACACCGATCCCGCAGCAGATATAAATCTGCTGCGTGGCCTGCCAGCCATGCGTGAAGCGTGGATTGAAGAACGCGATGACACTGAATTGTTAGATGGCCTATCTTCAGAGTTTGGTAACGAGCGTGCCAACGATCCTAAAACCAAGCATTTAAGATTTGAACATATTCGTACACCGCGTAAAGCCAAAGCAGGCGCAAACGTCAGCCAAATGCACTACGCGCGCAAAGGCATCATTACACCAGAGATGGAATTCATCGCCATCCGTGAAAACAACAAACTCGAAGAAATGCGTGCCGATCCGGCTTACGAACCATTACTACGGCAGCACAAGGGCGAAGACCACGGCGCTAACATTCCAGACGTGATCACCCCTGAATTTGTCCGCAGTGAAATCGCCGCAGGTCGCGCGATTATTCCGGCCAACATCAACCACCCTGAAATCGAGCCAATGATCATTGGCCGTAACTTCCGCATCAAGATCAACACCAACATCGGCAACAGTGCACTGGGCAGCTCTATTGAAGAAGAAGTTGAAAAAATGGTCTGGTCAGCACGTTGGGGCGGCGACACTCTCATGGATTTATCAACCGGTAAAAACATCCATGAAACACGTGAATGGATCTTGAGAAACTCACCCATGCCTATCGGCACCGTGCCTATCTATCAGGCACTGGAAAAGGTTAACGGCGTCGCCGAAGACCTCACCTGGGAAATCTTCCGCGACACGTTGATTGAACAAGCCGAACAAGGCGTGGATTACTTCACCATCCATGCCGGTGTATTACTGCGTTACGTACCCATGACCGCCGATCGCGTCACCGGTATTGTCAGCCGTGGTGGCAGCATCATGGCCAAGTGGTGTTTAAGCCACCATGAAGAAAGTTTCCTTTACACCCACTTCGACGACATTTGTGAAATCATGAAAGCCTACGACGTGTCCTTCTCACTCGGTGACGGCCTACGCCCCGGCAGTATTGCCGATGCCAACGACGCCGCCCAGTTCGGTGAACTGGAAACACTCGGCGAACTCACTAAACGCGCATGGGAACACGATGTTCAGGTCATGATCGAAGGCCCTGGTCATGTGCCATTGCAAATGATCAAAGAGAACATGGACAAAGAACTTACCGATTGTCATGAAGCGCCGTTCTACACCCTGGGACCATTGACCACCGACATTGCACCGGCCTACGACCACATCACCAGTGCCATTGGTGCCGCCAACATTGGTTGGTATGGCTGTGCCATGCTTTGTTATGTAACACCCAAAGAACACCTTGGCCTACCTAACAAAGCCGATGTGCGTGAAGGCATTATCACCTACAAACTCGCAGCGCATGCAGGTGACTTAGCTAAAGGCTTCCCCGGTGCACAAGTAAGAGATAACGCGCTTTCAAAAGCGCGCTTTGAATTCCGCTGGGAAGATCAATTTAACTTAGGGTTAGATCCTGAAAAAGCCCGCGAATTTCATGACGAAACCATGCCCAAGCAAGCGCATAAGGTTGCGCACTTCTGTTCAATGTGTGGACCAAAGTTCTGCTCGATGAAGATAAGCCAAGAGGTTCGGGATTATGCTGCGGAGCAGGGTGGTTCTGTTGAGGTTGCTATTGATTTGGGGATGAAGGAGAAGTCTGCAGAATTTACAAAAGGTGGGGCGGAGATATATAAGAAGGCGTAGTACTTATGTTGTAAGCAAATGCTGAAAAGCCCGCTTTATGCGGGCTTTTTTGTGGATATTTATCAGTTCTATGCAATACTGCACTAAGGTTGTGGCAATAAATAATTATAATTTCATAAGTATCAACATTAGAATAATAAATGGAGCAGTGGCATGGGGAATTGTGCAGAAATATTAAAAGGACATGCTTCATTATCGAAAAGAAAACAAAAAACTTCTTCACAGTTGGAAAGTATTCGTTCAGAAATAAGTGGAGAAAAGATCTTTAATGATGATAATTTAATGATTTATGCAGCAGGTTCATTAGGACGGCATGAAGTGGGAACGCATTCAGATCTGGACGTATTTGTTATATCTGGAGATGATGAATACAAGAGATTAGAAGAAATAAGAGTATTTTCTAAGCTTATTGAAATAAATGATCGGCTTAAATATCCTAATTTTAGTAATGATGGACAATTTTTAAAAATATATTTATTGCCAGAAATGAGAAAGGCAATTGGTGCACCAAGGGATGATCATGAAAATCTCTTTACAGCAAGAATGCTGTTGTTATTGGAAAGTGAATATTTATCTAATAATATGAGCTATAAAAAATTCCAAAAAGAGATTGTCTCAGATTATTTTAGAGATGCAGAAGATCATCCTGAGTTTAAACCTTTATTCTTATTAAATGATTTGCTTAGGTATTGGAGGACATTATGTCTTAATTATGAAAATATAAGACATGATACAGAAAGAGCATGGAGAAAAAAGAATGTGAATCTAAAGTTCGCTAGGATGTTAACAGTATATGCAACAATTATTCCACTTATAGCAGGGCCTATTACAACGATGAGTGAATTTATGAGTCTTGTGAAATTAACGCCGCTGGAAAGATTGGCAATTGGATTAGACGTTATTAATGATAGAGAGCTTAATGATAATTTCGAAGTCATACTAGATGACTATGAAGTGTATTTGTCATGGAAAGAGAATGATGAAATAGAAAAGTTAATGATGGATGATGCATATAAAAGACAAGCAGAAGATGCGGCAAAACGTTTCTCGGATTTTTTATATGCAGCGATTGAGCATACTAAGATAGACAGAGAAATGCGAAAATTTTTGGTGATATAGATATGTCAGCAAGCTTCCTTTTTCTTGAGATTACTGATGTTGAGATCGCGAATTTGCTTTCTTCTTTACGAGAGACTTTTACGGGGAAAAAATCAAACAATATTCATTTGACAGTAAGAGGGCCATACAAAAAAACAATAACTAGTGATGATGTTAATAAATGGTATAAAAAAATATCTGATAATGATTTATTAATACATAAAGTTGGGAAGTTTAGTAATGATGGTTTTCATGTGGTTTATTTATCAGTTGAATGTGAAGGTCTAAAATCCATTTGGGATAAACCAGATTACCCAGTCGACAAATATGGTTTCAATCCTCATATATCAATATATGTAGGTGAAGATAAAAAAATATCTGATTGCTGTTATGAATTTTTAAAAAATGAGCAAATAGCATTGCTATGTCGATCCTTTAAATTATCACCGTATATATCAAAGCAAGCTGATATGTTTCCTGGGGATACGATAAGTAAAGGACATCATTTTTTAGAACTATCAAATAAAAGGTTGGTTAAAGCCGATGTTTTACAGAGAGCGTATAATGTTATGAAAGCATGTAGCGGTAAATAAAAGAATAAAAGGGGTCAGTGACAAATGCTTCTCATTTGTATTTCTATAATTAAAAAAATAGAATAAGTGGGGTCAGTACCCTTTATTATTTCATCTCACTTACGAGTGACCATTAGCTAATAATTGGGGTCAGAACACAATACTTTCTAATATAGATTCTAATCCCCAATAAAAGGGGTCAGTACCCTTTAAATCTATAATTATAAAAAAGGTGATTAATGGATTGGGATATAATTAATGGGATAACTGGAGTTGTTAGTGCAATATGTGCGCTAATTGGTTTGTGGTATATGGTCGTACCACATAAAAAAGAATTAGATGGTCAGTATAAAAATCGAATCATATCAGTTGATAGGTTTATGGTTTTTTTATTAGCCTGTTCAGGGTGGGTTCTTTGTTGTCTAAGTTTTTTATGGTTTTTTGAGCCATTAGGTTCATTAGTATCAGATAGAGAGTTCAAGCAATTTTATGCAGTGTTGATGGCATTTCCGGCGATTGTTATATTTTTAACGGCATTACGGATAATGAATGACGCATAAAATTGGTTAGTCCCCTTTATTTTCGACCACTAATTTCTTTATTATGTATATTTGATTTTAACCATTTCGAAACTTGATTGATAAGGTCGGGTGTATTTATTCTGGTTTTACCTTTGAGACTACACTCCCATATAGTAAGTACGCGCCAATCCATACTTCTAAGTTTCTTAATATTTAATTTATTCCGCTTAACATTTCCGTATATTTTCTCTTTCCAGAATTCGGTACGGCTTTTCGGTAGACGGAAAAGATGGCAGTTGTGACCATGCCAGAAACAACCGTTTATAAAAATGACTGCATGATATTTCGGAAAAACCAGGTCCGGTTTTCCGGGCAAGTCTTTAACATGTAAACGATATCGAAAGCCGCGCTTATGCAGTTCTCTGCGAATTAATAGCTCGGGTTTGGTATCTTTGCCACGAATACCTGCCATCATTCGGCTTCTGGTTTTCTTGTTTACTATATCCGTCAAGATAAATCCCCGGGGCATAACGCATGTTAATAATTCTTGTTTATGGTGATGCTACCTGGTAATATAACAGGGTCAGTTACCGGATAAGTAGAGATTAGTATGTTAGCACTAAATAAAACAAATGATGTAGCTGAATATATCAAAGAAACGAGAGAAAGACTTGGTTTGGGCCGCACAGAGTTTGCGAATCTACTGGGAATGAATTCTACAGGTGAAAGAACTATTCGCGGTTGGGAAAACGGTGAGCATATACCTACCCCAAAGAAGATTGAAGATATCAATAACCTGGAAGCGACTCTTTTGGAGTTAAGAGATAGAGCTCCTTTTGCACATAAAAAAAGAAAAAAAACCAGATTTAAATTTATTGATCTGTTCGCGGGTATTGGCGGGATCCGTCTGCCATTCCAGGAACTTGGTGGAGAATGTGTGTTTACTTCCGAATGGGATAAATTCGCACAGAAGACCTATATCGCAAACTATGGGGATGTGCCGAACGGGGACATTACACAAATAAAATCAGCTGATATTCCTGACCATGACATTTTACTGGCAGGTTTCCCTTGCCAGACCTTTTCACAAGCAGGACTAAAGAAAGGGTTTGATGATACACGTGGCACCATGTTTTTCGAAATTCAGCGAATATTGGCTGAACACCGCCCGAAAGCTTTTCTTCTTGAAAATGTGAAACAGTTAAGGGGGCATAACAAGGGAAAAACTCTGGAGACTATACTTGCGATTCTTCGTGGTGAACATAAACAAAAAGTACCTGCCAGCATCCCGATGAGTAAAGAAGCCAAGAAGGCATTGTCAGTCAAGCTTAACTACTATGTTGATTTTAAAGTGTTACGAGCGGGCGACTTTGGTGCACCACAAAATAGAGAGCGTATATTCATTGTTGGATTTGACAAGGATTATTACGGTAAAGATGCCAGGTTTGAAGATATTTTTAAGTGGCCAGAGCCTCCTCAAACAAAGACGCGCGTAGGGGATATCCTTGAGAACTTAAATAAAATAAAACCAGAAAATGATAAATATACTATTTCAGATAAATTGTGGACAGGGCATAAGAGGCGTTTAAGGGAACATAAGAATAAGGGAAACGGTTTTGGTTATTCCTTGTTTAATGCTGATAGTGAGTACACAAATACTATTAGTGCCCGTTACTACAAAGATGGTTCTGAAATACTTATAGATCAGTCTAAATTAAAGAAAAACCCTCGAAAACTGACTTCCCGTGAATGCGCAAGGTTACAGGGCTTTCCTGAAGAGTTTATTGTTGATGCGGTTTCTCAGGGACAGATATACAAGCAGTTTGGTAACTCTGTTTGCGTTAAAGTAGTAGAGGCTGTTGCTGAGAAGATGATAAAAGCGATGAATAAGGCAGAAAAGTTGGTAAATAAGTAATAATCGTATTGATGCGCTATATATTAAAAATCAGTTAAATTACGATCTTTGATATCCACATCGGTTAATTTTTTTAAGTCATTATGTAATTCAGATAGGTCCCTAATAAGCTGCGTTCCACCGATATTTTGTGGCATTTTATCTAGCCCGCCATATGCTGCAACGACTTCGTCATAAGTGTTCACATTATTAGTTACCTGCTCCTCTGTTACAGGTACGCTGGGTACATAAATTGCCAAAAAACCAGCTTTTTTGAAGTTTCTAAGTCTTGCCAGGTTGGTGAATTCTTTAGCATCCTGGAAAAAACCGACACCGATTAAATCATTTGTATATCCTGATGCTAATAACCGCTCACGGGCAAAGCTGGACTTGACTGATAACCACAAATTATTCGGTTGACACATTACTACGAAGTCACCATATAGCCTGATTTGTGGAGGCATACTCGAAGAGTTATAAAAATGATTATCATCGTTAACAATATCTTCTAACTGTTTTTGCAACAATGATTCGGATATTTTTCCTAATATAGAAACGCTCCCTTGCTTCTCTTTATCCAGCATTGCGCGTGACCATCGTGCATTGTGTAAAGAATTACTTACTGATTTGACTGCGGAGCAATTATAGGCTGCATGTGGTTCGCTAACTTTAAGGACCTTTTCGCTACATTCGGTATCAACAGAGGCATCAGCATTCATGTTTTGTATGAATGCAAAAAATTCCGGATATTGGCTTAGAAAATTCTTGATGAAATATAATCTACATTTATTTAAATCAGTGATTTCATAGATAGTAGATAAATCCTCTAGAAATTTATCAGCATTTATTGTTTTATTATCAGATGACTGCAACGCTGAATATAGGTAGCTATATACCTCATGCGTTTGGGCATTATCGAATTCAATAGATTCCGGATCTTGAATGAATCCATTTTTAAATAAAGTCTCAGTGTGCAAAATATCCCCAATATTGTCTTATTATTTGTTAGTAACCAAGATAAAGTAAAATTAGCACGTTTAAGTACCAAATGTCTGGTAAATATTTAGCAGATGGCAGGTTTAGCCTGAACTGATACTTACCTGATTATGCGTTAAATAACCCCCATGAAAGAAATCGGTTCAGAACAGAATACTTTCTAATATAGGTCACAAAAAATAAAACCAATGGGGTCTGACCCCTTGACTACCTTGACTAAAATAATAGGGCAATAGGGGGCAGACCCCACTTACCTTGAATTCAAAAAAAATCCCGCCAAAGCGGGATTTTTTGTATCGATTTTATCCGATGGGGTGTTGCTTAGGCTGTAACGTTAGCAGCCTGAAGTCCCTTAGGACCTTTTTCTATCTCAAAGCTGACCGTTTGGCCTTCGGCTAAGGTTTTGAAACCTAAACCTTGAATTGCGTTGAAATGTACGAATACGTCATCTCCGCCATCATCTTGAGAAAGAAAACCAAAACCTTTTGATTCGTTAAACCACTTTACTGCAAATAAAAGGGGTCAGTGACAAATGATTCTTATTTTCATTATTATGTAGAAGGATTATTAATCAATAACAGTACCAAGGATGTGTACTGCATAAGCAAAAGGAGTTTGCGATGCCTGGAAAACCTCGAATGTTGTTACCCAGAATAAAAGGGGTCAGTGACAAATGATAATCATTAATATTTCTATTGGTCACTGACCCCTTGATTGATACCTCACCCCTTTACCATTCTAATTCACCACTTCTTTGATTGCGGGCACTGGATTCGATAATGCTTTTGCCAGTAAAAGGGGTCAGTGACAAATCAGAATCATTCGTATTTCCATTTGTCACCGACCCTTTTAATATTTAATTACTTTAATTGATTAGATAAAAAGAGTAGTTTCAATATGGGGCTGGTACTTAGAAAGGGCCTGGTTTTATAAAGACATGAGAATTAATCATATTAAAGGGATATTTTATGAACACATTCAGGATAAGAATGTATGCACTTGTTTTTTCGATATTCATCTCCGGAAGCTGTATTTCAGCATCAGAAACAAATACTGATAGCGAGGTATCACTTAAAGATTTAACAAGTGAAGAGATTACCTTGCGTGCATATGATGATGAACTAGAGTCTCAATTTGAACTTGGATTTAGGTATGAAAAGGGACTGGGAGTGCCTCGCAGCCCTAAAAATTCAGCGTATTGGTATAGAACAGCAGCTAAAAGAGGGCACCGTGAAGCGCAATATCGACTCGGTGTTTATTATCTAAAAGCCGGTATTTTTTTTCGTAAGGATGGTGAAACAGAGAAATCAAAGCTTGCTTTTAAATATGCTGTGGATTGGTTTAGAACAGTAGCAGATCGTGGACATGGAGAAGCGAAGGCTAGGATAGGAGATATGTATTATTTTGGCTGGGGTGTAGAAACTAATGAAGCTAAGGCTGCTGAATGGTTTCATCAATCTGCTGAACAAAATAACTCTATGGGTTTACAACGGTTGGCACGAGCCTTCAAAGAAGGTAAAGGTGTTGATAAAGATGAGCAAAAGGCGGCTAAACTTTTTCTTAAATCAGCAGAGTTAGGATATAAAATAGCAATGCATGACATCGGGATTTTATACTATCACGGCCTTGGGGTGGATAAGGATGTTGTTAAATCTTTAGAATGGCTTAGCAAGGGCTGTAAGAGTGGCTTTGAAAAATCTTGTCCTACTATGGTTTCTGTAATGGAAAAGGAAGATGTAGGTGGTAATGAAATTAAGAAAGTAATCGATACGATTACTGATGCAAAGGAAAAGGGCATACCTAGTGGTATATTTGCATTGGGCTATATGTATAGTAGAGGGGTTGGTTTTGAGAAAGATTTAGATGCTGGGATGACATTATATATGAAAGCAGCTGAAAAAGAATTTCCTAACGCATTTGATCGATTTGTTTTTTTGTATTTATCTGGACATCACCCTAAAAAGTATACATTACGAATACGGGACTTACTTAAATCAAGGGCAACTTCTGGAAATAAGAAAGCCTATTGTGGGTTAGGGGTGTTTTATACCCAAGGACGTTATACACCAGTAGATAAAGAATTAGGTTATGTATGGCTAAATAAATGCATAGATTCAGGCATAGTCAGATACCAAGATTATCTTGATCGTTTGATAGGTAGAATGTCTACTAAACAACTAGAAAAAGCCAAAGAGCTAGCCTTGCTGTATTAATAAATATAAAAGAATCAAGAAAGGCAAGAAAGGGGTCAGTACCCTTTTACCTTTTCTAATTATTACCTGCTTTAGCAAAGAAGGCCGCTGCATTGTCATAGGCCATTTGTTTAGCCACATCATCGGGTAATTGTTTAAGCCAGTTTTGTATCGTCGCCACGACGGTATCAAAGTCATGCCAGCGCGACAGGCTGTAGGTGTCCACACCGATCATAAAACGTTCGGGAAAGCGGATGAACAGTTCATACCAGTCATCGCTGAGTTGGCCAGCGGGGGCAATGCGTTCGTCGCGCACCGAGAGATCGATAGAGAGTGTCGGGTATCGCTGCAGGTAGTCTGCGATGAGATCCGGATACGGGTAGGTGCCAGCATGGGCCCAGATTACGGCTTGCCCGGGTGCGATGTCATACACGGTATCGATCACAGCGGGATCACCGTGGATTTGTAAGAGTAGTTTGTGTTGCACGGCTAATTCGACAATGCGGCGAAAGATTGGGTTGTGACGGTCTTTAGCAAAAATGTGTAGTTCGCCAATGCCTCGCCAGTGGCCTTTTTTCAGCGCGTTTTCAATACGGGCCGGTAAGTTCACATCCTTTAGCCAGTGGGTCTTGTCGTGGTGATCACGGTAGATGCCGAGCAGGGGCACGATACGATCGGGGGCATATTCATAAAGCGTTTGTGTATGCGAGGCAGGGGTGCCGGTGACCACAGCATGGCGAAGTCCATTGCGATCAAGTTTGTCGATAATTTGCCTTGGACTATAGTGGGCTGCATCCTGTGCGCTGTAGTGCAGGTGAGCATCAAACAGCGGTCCAGCCTGCAGCTGGCCAGGCAGGAGTGCAATCAGGCAAAAGCGTAAAAGAGTGTGCTGCATGTTCCTTTTAAAGTATCACGCTTTATATTTTGTATAAATGTTTAGGGTAAGCGTACTTGAGAAATAGGCACCAGAGAGCAATTGTTTCTAATATTCCAGAATATTCTTCTCTGGCTCTAAATTACCAGGCAGCATTTGTTTTATTTTTAGTGATAGCTTTACCAATATCTTTATTAGTAATACCCAATGCAAATAATGATTTCACAAGTAAATCAATAGAAACACTGCGATCACCTGTTTCCATTTTAGCGACACGGGATTGGCTTGAATCAATACGTTTAGCAAAATCTTTTTGAGTTAAGCGGTTTTTCAATCGGGCGTTTTTTAATTGAGTTGCCAACTTGAGTTTTAGCTCAACGTAAGCAACTTCTTCTTTAGAGAGGTCAAGAAAATCAGCAGCATTACCTACTTTCCAGCCACTGGCTTCAAGCTTTTTTCGTTTAGCTGCTTTCATGGTTATACCTCCGGATTCTATCTTTGCATGTATTAATAATATGCTTGGGTGTGGTATTTGTTTTCTTCTCAAATACCTCAAGTATGACAACGGCATCATCATCTATTCTATAAACAATACGCCAAGTGCCGTCTTCATCATTAATTCGAAGTTCATGGCAACGCCGACCAATAGTAGGCATAGGTCGAGATTGTGGCATCTTCAACCTGATTCCTTGTTGTAGCTGCCTCAGAAGATAGCCGGCTTCCAGCCGAGCTTCTTGAGAGAGAGGTGGTGATTTCACTTCACCATGCAGCCAGACTAAATCCTTGTCTGTGGTATCCATAAAATAACAATATGTCATATTTGACATATTGTCAATGTGCTTAATTCCATCAGTTAATAAAAGGGGTCAGTAATAAAAGGGGTCAGTGACAAATGATAATCATTAGTATTTCGATTTGTCACTGACCCCTTTTATTCTGGAAAAAGTAGGATCAGAGCGCACTTAGAATCTCTAACGAGCTTCATTAAGCGAATCAAGGGGGCAAGCGAATCAAGGGGGCAAGCGAATCAAGGGGTCAGACCCTATTGGTTTCTCTAATACAGTTAAGCTAAAAGGCCGATATTGCTTTTACTGGCTTTTTTGATTTTCTTTGCGGCCTTTTTTTCCTTGGCGGTCATTAAAGGTTTTTTCTTGGCTTCTTTGTTGTTCTTTCGTTCCTTGCTCATGTTGCATTCTCCTGGGTATCAGAATGTCCCGGGTAATTTCCATTACGCGGACTTCATTCATAACTAATATTGCTATGGGTTGTTTCAGTAACAGCAGCCATATGATGCATCGGATGCATCGGCAGGTACTCTCAGGTTGGCCAGTCGGCTACCCTGCGTTATGGGTCCGCCGGGAAATAAAAGCCGTAGAAACTTGTTACCGCCCCGGTGTTTGTACTGCAGTACGAGATCCCTGGCCAGGTAGCGGGCATGTCTTGGCAGTCCATCATGGAGATAGTGTTTACGCAGGTACAGGATTACGCCCCAGTGATCACTGTTCAGGCTAACGCCTTCATCATCGGCCAACTGGCTGGACTTTCCCCTGGTCCAATACTGGTCGTGCAGTTCTTTTCGTCGAATGCTTGCATAGTGGCTGGCTGATTCTGTTTTATACGCATTGAATGAGTGTTGTTTCAATTTGTGAGCCCCTGCTAACTTGTCGTCGTCGGCACGTTTAGTTACGTTGCTTGCAGACTGCGGCAGGCAAATATTGGAATGGGGTATGGTTTTACTGATGCCTTTGAAGGTGATGGGAACAGACAGCATGTGTGGAGGTATCGGTTCATGCAGGGAAGTTGCCTGGCTTGTGTCACCTTCAAGGAAAGGCCAAAGATACTTTTGCAAAGAGTTGTCTTTGTGAGGCCGGGTCGTAGATGGGTCTTTTCTGTCATTATCAGTAGGCATAGTGCTCTCCTGCTTTATAGCCGTCCGCTTGCAGGGCGGTACGAAATGTACCGTGCCTAGTGGAAACGCCATCCTTAGTGAATATGTCATTGAGGAAATAAGGACGTGGCTGGAACTGCATCCTCAGCATAGGCCTATTACGGCGAAATAGCTCATCACATTAATTGATGGCTGAAAATAACTGAAATAAAAGGGGTCAGTACCCTTTTATAGTATCTTGAATTGCTGCTCCGGTAGGTATACTTATAGCGAATAAGCAAAGCCAGAGAAATTTTATAAGCTCGTAAGGTGGAGTAGACATCAGCATGTTTACTAATAGAAGGCTTGTTGGTGTCGCTAGTATAAGAATAATAATTGAAAAATATTTAAAACCAATGGGGGCAGACCCCACTTACCTTGAATCCAAAAAAAATCCCGCCGAAGCGGGATTTTTTGTATCGATTTTATCCGATGGGGTGTTGCTTAGGCTGTAACGTTAGCAGCCTGAAGTCCCTTAGGACCTTTTTCTATCTCAAAGCTGACCGTTTGGCCTTCGGCTAAGGTTTTGAAACCTGAACCTTGAATTGCATTGAAATGTACGAATACGTCATCTCCGCCATCATCTTGAGAAAGAAAACCAAAACCTTTTGATTCGTTAAACCACTTTACTGTACCTGTTGTCATAATGACTTTTACCTTAAATAAATTATAAAAATAGAATGTTGCTTACATAAAATGAAACAGGGAATCAGAGAGGGGTAACACGGAGGGAACAACCAAAAAAAACCAATAACAGAATCTGTAGCTGGCCGCACTGTAGGGGTATTTCGCCTGATTGTCAATAGCAAAGGATAAAAGAACAACAGAGGGAGATCCCAGTTTTCTCTATTATAAGCGATTAGCGGGATCTGAGCCTAGTTTCCCTGACCCCTTTATGCTCCTGACTGTGGTAGTATAACTATTCAGCTTGAGGCATCCATTTATAGGCCTTTTCTTGGATATTGCCAGCAGCTGATTTATTTCTACATTTCTACATTTCTACATTTCTAAATTTTTACATTTCTAAATTTCTACATCGCGTCTAGTAGGCTGATCGATTCTCTTCGCATCATGTTGTTTGTAAAACGTACCTGATTTTCATCATCAGGCGCTTTGCTATTCAATTTATTTAGTTAATTATTATTACGGAAGTCACCATGCATATAGAAATTATCACTACCCCTAATGACGCGTTAAAAGAGAGTGGATTTGGAACGCTCAAGGCGTGCAATAGTGTTTTACATGTCATTCAGCGGATGGGACACAATGTCAAACTTAATATATGTGAAAGCAAGGCATGTTTAGATGATGTGGTTAAACGAAAACCTGAGTTGGTTATTTTAGCGGTAAAGTATATCCCGGTTAAAAATGAAGATGATGTTTGGTTGTCTCATTATTTGGCTCAACGTAATGTTAATTTCACGGGTTCATCAAGATACGTCCTTAAATTTGATTCCAATAAGGTTAAAGCTAAAATTCATTTAACGAATAAAGGAATTAAAACGGCCAAGTATTTCATCGCAACACCGGGGCAGTATAAAACAGAAAGGGAATTACCGTTTACGTTCCCATTATTTTTAAAACCATTAGATGCTGCAAATGGAAATGGTATTGACGATTCATCTTTTGTGACAAACTTTACTGACTTTGAAAGTAAAGTGGCCTCGTTATACGATTCATTCAATCAACCTATTCTGGTAGAAGAATATTTAGATGGCCGCGAGTTTACTGTTGCCGTTATCAAAAAGAACAATAATGAATTGATTCTGTCTGCTGTTGAAATTATCCCACCGATATCAACTAATGGCCTTAGGATTTTAGGCGCTCAGGCTAAAAAAGATGATTCAGAAACGATGGTAAAGATTGATGATATTGAAATAAAAAACAGAGTGACGACATTGGCTAAAAATGCTTTTAATTGTCTGGGTGCAAGAGACTTTGGGCGTATTGATATTAAAACCAATAAAAGTGGCGAATGTTTTTTCATGGAAACAAACCTTGTTCCCGGCATGACCTATGGCTCTAGTTATTTTCCTCAAGCGTGTAGTATCGCAAATAAATTTGATTACGATAACGTGATCGAATTACTCCTGTCCGGCGGCATTGCTCGAGCATCTTCTACCATGCCTCCAAATCTACATCCTGACTCAGACGATGTGATTGTTGCACTATAAGGTGACATTGAAATTATATTATCTCTCATAATAACTGCGGTATAGTTAGTGAAATCTCAAACGTTTAACTTCGTTAAACGAAGTGTGTCTCCAGTTTAAAGTGTTATCATTGCTAAGAATAAAAATACAAATGAATTGAGGAATACTCGTTGTATGTCGTATGAGCTTTTAGTTGAGGTTACACGTAATGGTACTGTCGAAAGTCGACATTTTGGCGCCGCCGTCGTGTGTGATTTTAAAGGCAGCGTTGTTGAAAGCTGGGGAGATATCGAACAACTGATCTTTCCGCGCTCCGCTTTAAAGCCGATGTTAGCTATTCATTTGATTGAGAGTGGCGCCAGTGATCACTATTCTTTGAGTGATGCAGAATTATCATTAGCCTGTTCGTCGCATCAGGGAGAACTTATACATCAAAATTTAGTGGAATCCTGGTTAAATCGTCTGGGATTAACTGAAGAACATTTAGCTTGTGGTCCTGTACTACCTGAAGATACCGAGAGTGCTCAGAAGCTGATGGCTTCTGGTCAACAGAGTTGTCGAATTCATCATAATTGTTCAGGAAAGCACACTGGCTTTTTAACCACCGCACAGTATTTAAATCTACCCTTAGATAACTATCATTTGCTCGAGCATCCATTGCAACAACTCTCATTGGATATACTTTCTGACTTAGCTGATGTTGATCTTAATCAGTATGCAATGGGCATCGATGGTTGTGGATTACCCGCACCTACGATGCCATTAATTCAGCTTGGACGTGCCATGGCTCGCTTCGCTAAACCTATTGATTTAACAGACACGCGTGCACAAGCCATTTATCGTCTTCATGAAGCGATAACTAATGAGCCGCTCTATGTTGCAGGACGCGGAACGGTTGTGACGGAATTGAACGACGTAACTAAAGGTGCTGTTCTCGCGAAAACAGGTGCTGAAGGTATTGTTACTGCAGCGCTACCTGAGCAAGGTTTAGGCATTGCATTGAAAATAGCAGATGGCAGTGAGCGCGCTCGCTCCGTTGCATTATTAGCTATCCTTGAACATTTAAATATTTTATCTGATGAAGAGAAGCATAGGCTTCAGTCTCATATCACCCCAACGATAATCAATTCAAGAGGCATTACCGTGGGAGAAATCCGCCCAGCGGCATCTTGGTTATCATGAGGAGAAAACAAATAATAGGGGTCAGACTCGATTGGTCTGATGTTAAATAAAAGAATAAGTGGGGAATAAGTGAATAAGTGGGGTCAGAGCACAGTTTTCGCTAATATAGGTAATAACAATAATGAGATAATTCTATGGCAAAAATAAATGGGGTAAGAACACAGATTTCTCTAATATAAGCAATAACTGTGCTCTGACTCCGGTTAATTTAATTTAATGCGGCATACCTAAGCCGCTAGAAACAGGTGTGTTCTGACCTGATTAACTTAAATGAGATCAAACTGAATAGGTGACAATGATGAAAAAAATAACTTCGATTATTATTCTTTTTATGCTGAGTGCAGGCACAAGTCAGGCAGATGATAATGCCTTCGTGAACACGCGAATCTTGAGCGCAACCTCTGCTGCTAAAATTGCTACCGTTGCTGAACATGCCTGTAGGAAAAAAGGGTATCAGGTGGCTGTAGCGGTGACCGATCGTTACGGTAATTTATTAGCGTTTGTACGCGACCCATTGTCAGGTGGCCATACGATTAATGTTGCTCAAGACAAAGCTTATACAGCGGCCTCGTTTCAAAGTGATACGTTAACATTGGCGTCACGTATTGCCTTTTTGAAAGGGACACCCAGATTATTACTGGTAGGAGGGGGAGTACCTATACGTATTGCGGGCAAGATGTATGGCGCTGTCGGTGTGAGTGGAGCGCCGGGAGAAAAACAGCCAGGAGACATCGACCATGCGTGTGCCATAGCCGGGATTGATGCCGTCAGGGAAACCCTGGAATTTGCCGAATAGGTAAGCAAGGGGTCAGACCCCAATTAACTAATATTACAAAATAAACTAGACAGACCTGTCTGTCTTTGCTAGAGTTCAATCATGAGCAAAACTACTGACAAGGGAAACCCGCGTGATCGTATTCTCGATACCGCCTCAGCCCTGTTTTATAAACAGGGTTATCAGGCTACCGGGATCAACGAGGTCATTAAGGAATCCGGCGTCGCAAAGGCAACGTTTTACAGTCATTTCCCGGCTAAGGAAGATCTATGCCTGGCGTATCTGGAGAAACACAGTCAGGCAGAGAAGGATACATTTAAGGCACAGGTTTCAAGCAAACGCTCTGCGAAGGCACGTTTCCTCGCGCCTATTGAGGCAATTCAGCCCTGGCTGGAAAGTAACGAGCTCCGAGGCTGTGAGTACCTGAATACAGTGGCTGAAGTACCTGATCCCGACAGCCCTTTACGCCAAAAGGGGAAAGCGCATTATGAATGGTTGCACAGCTTCCTTGAGGATCTGGCGACCGAACTGCTCGACTCAGACCCGACGCACTATTCCGATCTTAATGCCAAGAAACTGGCAAATGATTATATGGTTTATCTGGCCGGTGCGATTGCATTGACCGAGGTTTACCATGATACATGGCCGATCAAACATGCTATCAAGCAAGTGAAGCAATTGATCGACTGAGGCAGGGCCATTTTTTTGGCTCAAATAAAGACAGACTTGTCTGTCTACTTTAGGAGAAAGAAAGATGGAAAACACAGCAACTCAAAACATTGAACATTTTGTTAATGGTATAGATGTCAGCATTCTGGGAGAGACCGTGCAGGCAGTTAAGGATGATGCCTCTTTAGGCGAGTGCCAGTTCCGCGCGAAAAATACGTGGATTGGAGGCAGTAAGAACATGACCAGCGTGCAGGATTATTACGGTGCCGGTCAGGAAATGGAGCATAAGCAAACATTCGTCTTCCAGGCTGATGAACCCCCTGTACTTGCCGGTTTCGATGATGCCGCCAACCCTGTCGAGTACCTGTTGCATGCCCTCGCTGCCTGCGTCACGACCAGTATGGTTGCTCATGCGGCAGTGCGGGGTATCGAAATAGATGAAATGTCCTCGACGCTTGAAGGTGACATTAACCTGAATGGTTTTCTTGGTATCGATCCATCTCTCCAGAAGGGCTTTTCGGAGATCCGGGTGAAGTTTGAGGTCAAGGGTAACGCCGATGCCGAGCAATTTAAGCAGCTGGCTGAATTTTCACCGGTATACAAAACGATCACTGAAGGCGCCAATGTTGTTATTAGCGTAGACAAGACTTGAACAAAGGAGAACATCATGAATATCGTCGACATTATGTTTTACGTTAAAAATGAAACGAATGAAAATTTACGCGACCGTATGATAAAAAACCTGCGGAATATTGAAGGCGTGATTGCCCCGGGTTTTGTACCAAATCGTGACAAGCTGCTTGTTGTAGCCTATGACCCGGGTGTTGTAAATTCTTCTGTATTCCGGGATACGCTGAACAAAATGGATGTAAGCACGAGCATTGTTGCGATCTAACTTATGCAATAAAGGGTCGGGCAAATGCCCGGCCCAGTCTCGCAATTAATTAAAGGGCTCTGCTCCCTTAAGTTCTTGCTAATTTGCTACCTCCAAGTCCGGCTGAACAGGATTCGATAATGCTACGGCCAATTCCCGCAGCAGCGCTGCCCCGTCACCGCTATAGACGCTACCGTGCATGCAGGCAAGCGTAGTAGGTTTTATGTTTGCCAAGCGTTCAAGCATGTCGCCTGCATTTGTTGTATGTGAGAAGTAATCCATGCGTTGGCGAAATTCTTCGCTGGGGCGCAGAATATCTTTGTCGGTAACAGGAGGTAGATCAACGCCACCTTGAGTAAACAAATCACCGCAGAATAGTGTGCCGGTGTATTCATCGAACAACTGACCGGCTTCCCAGCCGTGAGGCAGGTGCGGCGTGTCAAACCAGCACACCTGATGTTTACCGAGTGATAATGTTTCTCCATCTGCCAGAGTGCGCGGTGGTCGATCGGCGAGGTCATCGACCGAGACAAGACCAGCTACCATGCCACATAGCGGAACGGCATCGGGTGCTACCGCTAACCATTCATTGAGCGAACCGCATTCATCCGCTTCGACATGTGAAAAACTAATATAGCGCAGCTGTTCAACGGGCATTAGGCTGGCGACGGCTTCATGTACCAACGGAAACATTTTACGCGGCCCGGTGTGGTAGAGCAGCGGATCATCATCAACAATCAGATACTGGTTAAAGGTAAAGCCGAGCCCGTTTTCAAACACAACAGGGGTATTGATGCGATAGATGCCGTCAGCGATTTCATGGACGTTGGTACCCGATTCCTGATTGGTAATGGTCATATCCTTCTCCCGTGTTATCTATATTCAGTGCACAACTGTGTATACCTAAATTGAGATTAGATCGGATCGTGTGCCTTGTCAATAATCGATTAAACAGATATGTTTACTTAAATGAAGAAGCGCAAATACCAGCAAAAAGCCCGAGCCGATCAGGCTCTAGAGACCCGCCAACAGATAGTGGAGGCGACGGTGAAGCTCCACGAGGAACTGGGACCGGCCAATACCTCGATCAAAGCCATCGCGGAAGAGGCGGGTGTGCAACGCCTGACTGTTTATCGTCATTTCCCTGATGAGGAAGATCTGTTTGAGGCATGTACCTCGCACTGGCTCGGTTTGCATCCACCACCGCTGGTGACTGAAGCGGCTGATCCTAAAGTCAGTGTCGAGAAGACACTGCTAGCGGTGTACCGCTATTACCGGCAGAACGAGCGGATGTGGACGGGGGCTTATCGTGACCTGGAATCGGTGCCGGCATTGCAGGCATCAATGGCGCAGGTGGAAGCGTATTTTGCTGGTATACGTGATGCACTGCTTGCTGCGTGGCAGCCGCAAGCAGACAAAAAGAAATCTTTTTCTATGACCTTGCGTCATGCCTTGCGATTTTCTACCTGGCAGTCACTCAAAACAGAAAAACTTTCTGACAAAAAAATGGTTCAGCTCGTGATGGTGTGGCTGGATAAATAGAAATCAATAAGGATCAGACTCGATTGATCTGATGTTAAATTGACAGTTCGATGGGGTTTGACTCTATTTTTAGCACATTTTCTTTATTTACTGTATCTAATGTTTTATCTTGTCTCTTGTACCTAACGGGATTATTGGTACATCAATATTATTCTACATAATATGGCCTCAAAGCATAACTGAGGGAAAAGGGATTTTTATGAAAAAAATACTATTAGTACTTCTTGTTACCATCACTTCATTAATAACATCATCATGTTCTTCAATAATTTATAAAACTGGCATAGGAAAGTGCGCCCCAGTTTATGGTAACTGGTGTGGAGAAAACTATCCGTCAGAAGGAAGTAACCCAAGACCCGTTGATGCATGGGATAGAGCCTGCCGTTCTCATGACCGATGTTATGACAGTGGTAAAGGAAAAGAAGTTTGTGACAATAAATTGGTTAAAAAATTAGAACGATTAAGTCGAACCCGGTTATCCCCAATACGTATGCATAATGCTCATTCGTGGTTTTTAGAAGATGGCTTTTTAGGAGGCTATTTTAATTTTAAGGATGAAGCTTGGGGGACGTTTGCTAGTTGCGAGGGAGGTGACGGCATTAAAGCAGAGTTTTATTGCGCCGTAAATGCCTTTAATGGTTGTAGACTAAGAGCTAGTGATGGTCCTGGATGGGCTGGTCAACCATGTAATTGTCGAGGTTATCCAGGGGTCATTGTTGAAAATTAGAAATCACTAAGTATAAAAGCATGCCTAGAAGGGAAGTGGATATAATAATGATTAAAATAATAAAAATATTAACCACATTGTTTTTTTTTATATTTTTAAATAATGCATACGCTGCTGATGAATGTGGCATACCTAAGCCGCTAGTAGAAGGCAGCTCTCCTAATAAATTGATAGTAATTATCCCTGCTACCACGCAGGGGAAAAAAGACTGGAAGTCATTTAAAGAAAAGATGGTTTCAGAAAGTGAAGGTGAACAATTTGCATGGATGGTTTACGAACACGGCATTGAGTTTACTTCAACAGGTGATGCAAAAAATATAGCGTTGGATATAGCTAGCTGTATTGGAGAAAAAGTAGACGTAAATAATTATCAAGAAATTTTACTTGTTGGACATAGTGTTGGGGGAATGCTTGCTCGATATGCATACTTACACGATGCCGGTGCATTTTTAAGTGATGCTCCTGTTGCTGATAGGTGGTCAAGCAGGGTAAATAAAATTCTATTATTTGCGTCAGTAAACAGGGGAATAAGGCCAGATGCGAAGTGGTGGAGTTCGCCAGTAAATTGGTTATTACGCGCCTTACCTCACCCCAAGTTAATACTCGAAGACCTTGCTGTAGGGTCTGATTTTATTGCAGATATTCGTATAGCATGGATTCGTTATTTCGGTGAGCTTAATAACGAAGGTTCTACGAAAGTCGCACCAAGGGTTGTTCAGTATTGGGGGCGAGGTGATTCAATTATCACGGAAGATGATAATGCTGACATTCAAGCTTTTAGTGGACCTGTTGTTGTAAGAGTATCAGGAGCAGATCATGGTGACCTTCAGAGGTTAGAACCAGAATATGTTGATGATATTCGTGCTAGATGGGAAATCTATCGTAAAGAAATATTTGATACTAGAACTCAACAAGTAATATCTACGTATAGTCCTAGGCGGGTTCTAATGATTGTTCGTGGTATACGAGATTCATCTAATGCCGATTGGGTGCAGAATTTAAGTGAAAAGGCAGAAGATTTCTATGGTAAGGATAATGTCATTGAAATTGAATACGGTTATTTTTCTGCGGCACATTTTTCAATAAAACCTATAAGAGGAAAAAACATACCGGTATTTAGGGATATTTATGCCCAGGAATTAGCAAAGAATCCATTAACTAAGTTCGATTTCATAGGGCATAGTAATGGAACATATATATTGGGGCATAGCCTTCTGACTACGCAGTCGATGAAATTCAACAATGTAGTACTCGCAGCACCTGTGCTTTCAACTAGTTTTGATTGGGAAAGCTTATTTAAATTTAAACAGGTGAAATCAGTTCGTTATGATACTTCACGGTGGGATTGGCCTGTAGGTATTTTATGTCAGGCACTACGAGCGATTGGTTTTGATGACGTTGGACCATCTGGCTTGGTTTCATTTGGAGAAGGAAGAATGAATGATGGTAGGGTTAAACAAGTAGGTTTGTATGATGGGTCTCATGGAGCAGCATTACAGTTTGATCCAGATAATGGAGTTGATAATCTTCAGCACTTATTACAATTTGCCATAACCGGAAATCATTTCCTTTCGGATATTGAAACAAGTCCAGATATTGGACTAATGCAACAAGTATCACGTGCGACTATATATGTAGTCTGGATACTAGTGTTTTTATGTTTAATTTTCATTCTAAGATATTTTCGTAACGGGGGTAGAGTTAGTTTAAAGAGTGGAATGTATTTTATGTCGGCATTGTTTTTAGTGTATGGGGTATTAGATATAATATAGCTTTAATCAACAATGTGGATTTGATATGGCAGTACCCTTTACCTTACCTATTTAAATAGAGGATGCCTCCCTATTACTGCATACGAACTAAAAGCAAATAACCTTGTCGAAACACGCATACATTGTATCTATCATTATGAATTATTAAGTGGGGCTTTATGAAGTTTAAATCCAGTTTATTGTTGTTGCTGTGCCTATTTTATGGAAACAGCGCCTTGGCGGATGAGGCGGTGTTTGCAGGTGGCTGTTTCTGGTGTATGGAAGCCGACTTTGAAAAGGTTGAGGGTGTCAGCGATGTGGTCTCCGGTTTTACCGGCGGTAGTCTCAAGAACCCAACCTATACTGGCAATCATAAGGGGCACTATGAAGCGGTGTTAGTGACTTATGATCCAAAGGTAGTGAGTTATCAACAGTTATTGGATCATTACT
>Ga0316207_10000718_pt1 | contig 48237 bp, 45 predicted proteins | sample 6weekpyrite_MG_FD_204943 | JGI IMG/M metagenome (GOLD analysis project Ga0316207, IMG submission 204943) | Microbial mat bacterial communities from mineral coupon in-situ incubated in ocean water Damariscotta River, Maine, United States -... | ecosystem: Environmental > Aquatic > Marine >... | reverse complement strand
TTGCTGCAATCGCTGCATCAACAATGGCACAGGTTTTTTCGCAACCACGTAACTCGACGCCCGCCGCCGCATAGTGCTCGGCTAAAACAGGCAGTATCTGTGCTGCAATACCTTCAGCCACCAACAAAGTTTCCATGGTGTTACAGGTGCCATAGCGCTGCGTTTTTGCATTCACAGCAACAGCAACCGCTTTATCGAAGTCGGCTTTATCATCAATGTAAACATGACAAACACCATGCAGGTGTTTAATCACTGGCACACGCGCTTCTTCTGAAACACGTTCAATTAAGCCTTTACCACCACGTGGCACAATCACATCAACAAATTCAGTCATGGTAATGAGTTCACCCACCGCGGCACGATCGGTCACTTCGATCACCTGCACCGCATCGGCAGGTAGACCGGCATCGGCAAGACCTTGTCTTACACAGCTGGCAATCGCCTGATTAGAATGAAACGCTTCCGAACCACCACGCAAAATGGCTGCATTACCTGATTTTAAACACAAGGCTGCCGCATCCGCAGTAACATTAGGACGTGATTCATAAATGATACCAATCACACCAAGTGGTACGCGCATTTTACCAATCTGCAAACCGTTAGGCTGATATTTCATGTCTTCAATTTCGCCAACCGGATCAGGCAGGGCAGCAACCTGACGCAGGCCTTCAGCCATGCCATCAATTCGCTCGTCATTCAGTTCAAGTCTGTCTAACAAAGCAGCATCAAGACCGTTTTTACGACCTGCTTCCATGTCCTGAGCATTGGCCGCCAACAGACTTGCCCGCGAAGCTAGCAAAGCATCTGCAATCGCCGACAAGGCGGTATTTTTTTTGCCGCTATCCGCGCGCGCCATCTCACGCGAAGCTTTGCGCGCACGTAGTCCCAGTTCGCGCATGTAAGCGGCGACATCAGTTTGAGTCGTTTTTAAATTTGTTTGCATCATCTTTCTCTCACATCAGGCGAGTACGGTTTAGATGGCCTGACTACGCGCGGTATCGCGCTGCAAAACCATCGCCGTTTTCAGGCCGGCTAAAGCAAGGCATAATTGTAGCAATTCATCCCAAACATTGCCCGTTGATTGGCCTTTAATTAAGCGATCTATACGCGCAGCGGCAATCAGTAAGCCCTGCCAGCGACGTGGCCCATACTTCATTAAAACATTCTTAATCAATGGCTTACGCTTCTGCCAAACTCGGTACTGGGTTAACACCTGATCCAGCTTGGCAGCATCCGGCCGCCCGGCTGGCGAAGCACTTTCCCCTGCCATTTTAGCCAAACTGCGTATTTCTCGAGATAATACCCACAATACCAGTACCGCTTCCACGCCTTCATCACGCAGGCGATTCAACATTCTCTGTGTATAAGCCACATCACCTGACAAGGCTGTATCCACCAAACGGTAGATATCAAACCGCGCGCTATCGGTCACTGCGTCATCAATATCATCGAGTGTAATGGGGCCTTCACCGTGCAATAAAACCAGCTTCTCTATTTCCTGCGCAGCTGCCATTAAATTGCCTTCGATACGTTGGCTAAGCAACTCCACTGCAGCAGCTTCTGGCTGCAAACCTTTAGCACGCATACGAGCACTTATCCAACTCACTAAACGATTTGAATCCAGCGGCCAAATCACAATGTTCTTGCCCAGCTTATCCATTGCCTTGTGCCACTTGGTCTTAGATACACTCGCTTCGAGTTTTCCGGTAATAATTAGTAGCACGGTATCTTGTGGTGGTTGTTCAGCCCAGGCTTGCAAGGCTTTACGACCGGCATCGCCGGGCTTACCGGTTGGGAGGCGTAATTCTATTAAACGCTGTTCAGCAAACAAGGACAGTGCATTGGCGGCATCGTTAAGCGCATTCCAGTCGAAACTACGATCAACATGCATAACCTGACGTTCGGTAAAGCCCTTTTGCTGTGCAGCCTGACGGATTGCATCGGCGGCCTCCTGAACTAACAGGGTTTCATCACCACTGAGGATATAAACAGGAGCAAGCTCACCTTGTAGATGAGTATCTAACTGTCCCGCATCGAGTTTCATTTAGCCGCGGCGGTAGGACTGGAGGCGACGCAATACCTGACGAACCAAATCACGCTCCATTTCAACTCGGAAACTGGCTTCTTCGTCGCCCTTACCCAGAACATTGTCTCTGTCGAAAGTGTAATCACGTAATTGGCGAAGTGACTGAGGCGCTAACAGAACCTTACCCTGACGATCCTGCAAAGTGACATTTAGTGAGTATTGCAGTTCATATTCGGCTGTTTTACCAGATGTTCCTGAGACCGAAAGTAAACGTCGTTTGTAATTTTGATTAGATATTTTCAGCACCACTTGTGCCGCATTCGCCGTATCGACCAGTTCAACACCATTAGCACGGAGACTACGACGTAGCTCTACACCCAGTGCAGAATACTTTGATGTGCCCTGAACATGCATACGTTGCAGATCCGCTGGCAGGTCAATACTGCCGCGAAGGTGGAAACCACAACCAGCGAGTAATAACAGTACTGAAACCAATAATAAGCGTAAAACGTTCATATTTTCTCCCGTTGTCGTCAAGTTATCACGACACAACGATATTCACCAGCCTACCTGGCACGACAATGACCTTGCGCACGGTCTTGCCCTCGGTATGCCGAACAACATGCTCATCGGCCAGTGCCTGCGCTTCAATGCTGTCTTTATCCGCATCAGCAGCAACACTAATTTTAGCGCGTAATTTTCCGTTCACCTGCACCACCAGTTCCAGTGTATCGCGTACCAAAGCATCGGCATCTACTTCCGGCCAGCTGGCATCGATCATCGCTTCGCTATGACCACGCTGTTGCCAAAGGGCATGCGTGATATGCGGCACAATCGGCGCCAGCAAGCTCAGAATAATATCCACCCCTTCGGCCAACAATGCCGGCTTACCCGCAGCATCGAGCTTTTCAAGATCGTTTAGCAAGTTAAGCATTTTCATGCCGGCGGCGACGACGGTGTTAAATTGGTATTTTTCAACATCGTGATTAGCCTGCTCTAACAGACTATGTAATTCGCTGCGTTGTTTACGCACTTCGGCATCCGCTGTAGACCAATCTATTGTCTCACTTGCTGGCGCTGCAGCGGCTACTTTCCAGAGCCGTCTTAGGAAACGTGATGCACCCTCTACCGCATCGTCATTCCATTCCAGTGACTGCTCAGGTGGCGCCGCAAACATTGTGAATAAACGCACCGTATCGGCACCGTATTTTTTAATTAGCTCTTGCGGATCAACGGTGTTGCCTTTGGACTTTGACATTTTACTGCCATCTTTAAGTACCATGCCCTGTGTCAACAAACGTTTAAATGGTTCGTTGGGGAGTCTGATATCCATATCAGCGACATCCGGGATCACGTCACGCATGAGCTTGTTATAAAAGCGGGCATACAATAGATGCAAGATCGCATGTTCAATGCCACCGACATATTGATCGACAGGTAACCAGTAAGCTGCGCGTTCATCGAGCATGGTCTTGTCATTGTCTTTACAGGCATAGCGTGCGTAGTACCAGGATGACTCCATAAAGGTATCGAAGGTGTCGGTTTCACGCTCAGCCTTGCCGCCACACGTTGGGCAAGTGGTTTCATAGAATTCCGGCATTTTTTTAATCGGAGAACCGACACCATCAAAATCAATGTCTGTAGGCAACACCACAGGCAGTTGTTCTTCAGGCACTGACACTTCGCCACAAGACGGGCAATTAATGATCGGAATCGGTGCGCCCCAATAACGCTGACGTGACACACCCCAGTCGCGCAGACGGAAGTTGACCTTTACAGCGCCTTTGCCCTGTGAAGCCAGATTTTCTGAAATGGCTTTAAACGCGGCATCAAAGTCCATGCCATCAAAATCACCGGAGTCAAAGCAAATACCCTTTTCGGTATAGGCAGCATGCTCAATATCCGCATCACTGCCATCAGCCGGTTTAATAACCTGCTTAATGGGCAGACTGTATTTTTGTGCAAATTCAAAGTCACGTTGATCATGTGCCGGCACGGCCATCACTGCGCCCTCACCGTAACCCATCAAAACAAAGTTCGCGGCATACACGGGTACTTCATTACCCGTGATGGGGTGTATCGCCATCACGCCGGTATCGACACCTTTTTTCTCCATGGTTTCCATCGCCGCTTCGGATGTTTCCATGACTTTGCATTCATCGATAAAGGCACTGAGATCAGCATTATTTTTTGCTGCCTCGATCGCCAATGGATGCTCAGGAGCAACCGCCACATAACTCACACCCATTAAAGTGTCAGGACGAGTCGTAAATACTTTCAGTGGTTCACCATTCACTTCAAAAACGACTTCGACACCCTCAGAGCGACCAATCCAGTTACGTTGCATCGTCCGCACTTGTTCTGGCCATTCATTCAACTCATCCAGATCAGCTAACAATTCGTCCGCATAAGCAGTGATTTTCATGAAGTACTGGGGAATTTCTTTGCGCTCAACCGCTGTATCACAACGCCAGCAACAACCATCGATCACCTGCTCGTTAGCCAACACAGTCATGTCATGCGGACACCAGTTAACGGGCGCGGTCTTTTTATAAACCAGTCCCTTTTCATACAGTTTAGTAAACAACCACTGTTCCCAGCGGTAATAATCCTGATGACAGGTGGCTAGCTCACGATCCCAGTCGTAGGCAAAGCCCAGCTGATCAAGCTGGTCGCGCATATAATCGATATTTTCATACGTCCATTTAGCCGGGGCGACTTTGTTCTTAATCGCTGCATTTTCAGCCGGTAAACCAAACGCATCCCAACCCATCGGTTGCATAACATTTTTACCGCGCATACGCTGGTAACGACTGATCACATCACCAATCGTGTAATTACGCACATGCCCCATATGCAAACGACCACTGGGGTATGGAAACATTGACAGGCAGTAGAATTTGTCTTTGCTACTGTCTTCAACCGCGCGAAAACACGCATTTTCCTGCCAGTAATCACGGGCAGATTGTTCAACCTGTTGGGGTTCGTAAGGGGTATTGTCCATGCTATTTTTACAGCCAATCGTCAAAAGGCGTAAGGATACCGAATTGGTGAAAAAACCGCCATCATTGACCGGGGTCAGAGTAAAAACTATAGTTTTTACTCTGACCCCAAATTAGGAAGATTCTGCATGGCCGACAAACTCATACTCAGCATGAAACTCATAGAGGCTTACAACAAGCTGCTACATAGTGTCTATGACACCGTGGTCGATGCTGGGGAAAAACTCAAGCCCAATCTGGAAAAACGGCTTGAAGATGCCGCGGCACTGGATGAACTGGGGCGTGAAGAAATTGACGCCATCAGCGGCTACCTGCGACGGGATATTGAAGCCGCAGCACAGTGGATGGCCGAAAATGAAGAGGGAGAACTTGCCGACTGGCTACGCTTCGATATTAAACAAGTCGAATCACGCATGCTGGAATCCTTCAGCCAACTTGCCGATCAAACTACGCTCGAATTAAAACAACTTGAACAACAGGCAAATGAAGTCGGTGAGTGGCATACTGGTGAGATTGTCGGCATCGGTGCATTGATCTGCAAAGAGTGTGGCGAAGAATTACATTTCCATGCCACCGGGCATATCCCCCCTTGCCCTAAATGTCATGGCACTAAATTTAAGCGACATGGTTAATACAATTAATGTTGGCAGATAAGGTTCTCGCTATCAGGTAAATTCTTCCTCCTTAGAGGTTCACTGCACTGCACCAATGCGTCGGAATAATTCACCTGACAGCGCTTGTAATTTGAAGACTATACCAAATTGCCTGCGCTATTTTAAAACCGTCTTCTGAACTTCAAGTGTTTTGATATCTTTGGTCAAGACATCGAAATTAAACTGACCACCTGCTAATTTTCTATCCAGCGTTAAGCGATCAAAACCTGCGCTACGTAAAACACCCTGACGTTCAACGCCTTCAAAACTGACGATACGTAACTTTTTGCCAATATAATTTTTCACTTCTGAAATTTTAATTGGTGTAAAGACTTTCACCTTGCGCAATTGTTCTTCTTTTTCTTCTACCTTCTTGGCTTGTTCTTCCGCATAAGCCTGTGATGCGAGTGCTGCTTCATTTTTAATTCGCAATTCTTCGCGCAGGCTTTCGATCTGTTGTTCTTCCGGTGTTAACAAATCGTCATCAGTGATCACCACTGTGTCATTACCTGAAAATATCTGCATCATGCGTTGTTGCATCATTTCCTGGCCTTGTTGTTCGGTTATTTCACCTTGCTCAACTTTTTGTGCAATTTGTACAGACTCGTTGATCATCACAGTCATTGGCTCAAATAAAACCACTACCATCAGAACCGATGACACGAGGTAAATAAGAAAAGGTTTCTTGGCTTTTTGCCAGTGCATAATCGCAAAGACAATAGATACCAACGGAATAAAGAAAATACCAAGACCCCATACCACATGCTGTTTAAAACCTTCGACCATTAGCCAAAGATAACTGAGCATCGCAATGACCATAAGAACTAGCGCGGCAATAAGCATAATATTCTTCCTTAGATATTTTTCTTAGTATAGGTGATTTTATACGCTTTATTGCTGCCTACGTAAAATCACACCCCCTAATACTAATACCAGACCAACAATTAATAAAATGATGCCGTTCCCAAAACGCACATAAAAGGTTTCACCCTGCATAGGTTGAATTTGTCCTTTGAGTGCTTGAACAGAAAAAGAGGGTGCTAAATGCGTCACCACCGCTTTATGATCAACAAAGGCGGTAATGCCCGTATTCGTTGACCTCAGCAAAGGCCGGGCGGTCTCTCTGACACGCATTCTTGCCATCGAGAAATGTTGTGGAGGTGCCAGTGAATCGCCAAACCAGGCATCATTACTGATATTAATCAGCATAGTCGAATCTCCAGCTGTTTGCGCCAGCTCTTCACCAAAAACAATTTCATAGCAAATTGAAATAGCCGCTTTTTGCCCGGCAATATTAAGCGGCGCTTGTATGCCGCCGGTACTAAAATCGGACAATGGCACATTAAAAATACCACCTATCGCTCGCAGTAAATTCCCAAACGGAACAACTTCACCAAATGGCACCAGATGACGTTTGCTATAAACCCCGTATTCACCACCCAACGCAACCGCACTATTATAGTAGTGAGGACGATCGCTATCTTCCGTCACTTGTTTAATCGGTACGCCTATTAATAATTCCGTGCCAGTTTTGCGCGTTTCTTCCAAAATATCGCTTATGTAATTATCCGCAACGTTATGATAAAAAGCCGGTATCGCCGTCTCAGGCCAAACAATTAAATCACTATCCAGATTTTCCAACGTCAGCTCTTCATAGAGACTCATGATGCGGGCGCGATTTTCAGGCTCAAATTTATTTAATTGAGAAATGTTCCCCTGCAGCAAAGTCACATTCAGTGGTTTACCTGCTGGTGTTACCCACTCGATCATTTGTAGTGACCAACCGGTACCCCAGATAACCACCAGTACAATCATCGAGATTTTTTTACAGCGCGCAAATAAGAAGACTGCCGCCACGGACAGCATCATTAAAAAACCAATGCCATACACCCCAACCACCGGCGCATAACCCACCAACCAGGTATCTATTTGGCTATAACCAATATTCAACCATGGGAAGCCTGTCATTAGCGTGCCGCGTATCCACTCTCCTAGCGTCCACAACGCAGGTACCATCAACAAAAACAATAACGACTTTTCAATCAATCGTAAGCGCACTACCGTCCAGGCAAATAAGGTGGGGAAAAGAGAAAGATAAGCAACCAGTAATAAGGTCAGGAATGACGCAAGCGGAATCGGTGTATGACCAAATTCATGAATACTGATAATGACCCATGAAACGCCTGTGCCAAATACTCCCAGACCAAATAAAAAACCACGCCAGGCAGCCTGACGTGGTGTGATATCTTGTAATAACCAGAGTAACCCCAACAAAGCGAGCAATGTTGCCGGAGCAAAATCAAACGGCGCGTAGCCTGCGACTGACACAACACCTGCCAGAATCGCTAAGCCACTTTTTAAATACCTTGAGTTTTTATTATTTTCAGTCACTCGATATTATTTTTATTATGCTTAACCGGTAGCACTCACCGCTTGTTCCAGGCGTTCAACTTTAAGCAAATGAACACGACGGTTATCTGCGCGAAGCACCCTGAACTGCATTCCACTAATAGTACTGGTTTCTCCACGCTTCGGTACATGGCCAAAGCTATTGATCACCAGCCCCCCTACCGTATCAAATTCATCGTCACTAAATTGGGTGTTAAAGTACTCATTAAAATCTTCAACCGATGTGAGTGCTTTCACCGTAAATTCATTGTCAGTTAATTTTAAAATAGAGGTGCCTTCATCAAAGTCATATTCATCTTCGATTTCACCTACAATTTGTTCCAGCACATCTTCGATGGTGACCACACCTGCTACGCCACCGTATTCATCGACCACAATAGCCATATGGTTACGACTAGAGCGAAAATCTTTTAACAAGACATCAAGCCGTTTACTTTCAGGAACAAACACGGCAGGTCTGAGAATTTGGCGCAGGTCAAATTTCTTTGCTTCGCCACCGGCGCTAAAGGGAAGTAGATCTTTGGCTAACAACATGCCAATGACTTCGTCTTTATTTTCACCAATCACCGGATAGCGTGAGTGAGAGGCTTCAATCACCATAGGTAAAAATTCATCCAGTTCCGCATCGCGGTCGATAACAACCATTTGTGAACGTGGAATCATAATGTCGCGCACCTGCATTTCAGATACCTGCAACACGCCTTCAATCATGGCAAGCGCATCAGGGTTAAGCAGATTGCGTTGTTCGGCATCACGGAGCAACTCAACAAGTTGGTCGCGATCTTGGGGTTCGCCCATCAACACTTGGCTTAATCTTTCAAACCATGAGCGTTGCATGGGCTCGGTACTATGTCGGTCTTCGTTCATGAGATGTGTCATCCCACTCCCTATTGCTAAACGGAGGCGAATTATACGACTTTTTTAGGCCTCGACGCTATGCAAAAACCATATTAATAGGCAGGTATTATGCTTCTTGATAAGGATCTGGAAAACCTAAACCCGCCAGGATCTGACGTTCAATGGCTTCCATCTCCTCAGCCTGTACGGTTTCGAGATGATCATAGCCTTGCAAGTGCAATAGCCCATGCACAACCATATGCGCCCAATGTGCCTCGACATTTTTACCCTGTTGTTCTGCTTCGTTTTCGACCACGGGGGCACAAATAACCAGGTCACCAAGGAAATCTTCGAAATTATCCTCATCTTCCTCGCTGTCATCAGGTAAATGCGGCGATTCAAAAGGAAAGGACAGAACATTGGTTGCGCCCTGCTTATGACGGTATTGCTGATTAAGTTCAGCACTTTCTTGTTCATCAACAATGCGTATTCCGACTGATACCTGATCGCGATCAGAACACGTTTGTCTCACCCAATCTTCCATGCGTTTTGAATCAGGAATATTTTTTGACTGACTAGCAAACTGCAGTTGCAGGTCAATCATTTTTCTTTGCACCCGCTAATTCATGATCTTCATAGGCATTCACAATACGTGCAACCAGTGGATGTCTAACAACGTCTTTTGATTTAAAGAAACTAAAACTAATTCCTTTTACATCCCCTAACACTTCAATCACATGTCGCAAACCTGATTGCACGTGTTTGGGTAAATCGATTTGTGTCACGTCACCCGTTACAACCGCTTTAGAACCAAAGCCGATACGGGTTAAAAACATTTTCATTTGTTCTATAGTGGTGTTTTGCGCTTCATCCAGAATGACAAACGATTCGTTCAAAGTTCGGCCTCGCATATAGGCCAACGGAGCAACTTCAATGACATTACGCTCGATCAATTTATCGACTCGCTCAAAACCCAGCATTTCGTATAAAGCGTCATATAGAGGACGTAAATAGGGATCGACTTTTTGTGCCAGATCTCCCGGCAAAAAACCCAACCGTTCGCCCGCCTCAACAGCAGGTCTAACCAATAAAATGCGTCGCACTTCTTCTTGTTCTAGCGCCTGTACTGCACAAGCCACCGCAAGATAAGTTTTACCCGTACCCGCCGGTCCGACACCAAAATTTATATCGTGATGCTGGATATGACGTAAATACATTTGCTGATTTGGTGTACGTGATTTGATCACTCCACGCCGCGTACGAATACTGACGTTTTCGCCACCCATTGGCGGCGTATCAATGTCATCGACACCCGCACCACGTAAAAACAAATGCACACTTTCAGGATTCAGTGGCGCACTATCCGTCTCAAGATAAAGCCCTGACAAAACATCACCCGCCGCTTGCACTGATTTACTTTCACCAATGACTTCAAACTGGTTACCACGATTATTAATTTCAACACCCAGAGCGCGTTCTATTTGTCGCAGGTGTTCATCGAATTGACCACACAGATTAACCAGTCGATGGTTATCCGTGGGCTCCAGTGTAAACTGGCTAGATTGAATATTGTCGCTCAAAATGGTCTGGCGTCACTCGCGCTGTAATATAGCTATTTAAAAGATAGTAAATGCCATTAGGCAATGCAATAAATACTTACTCTACCAACTCGCCACGTAAAGAATTAGGTAATGCTTCGGTTATTTTTAAATCAACAAATTGACCAACCAAACTGGCATCTGCAGGAAAATTCACGACACGATTGTTTTCAGTTCGACCACTCATTTCCTTATCATCTTTGCGTGATGCCCCCGTTACTAATACTTTTTGTACTGTACCAACCATCGATTCGCTAATCGCCGCTGCCATTTCGTTAATACGTTTTTGCAAGCGTTTTAATCGCGCCTGCTTAACTTGCAGTGGTACTGCATCTTCCATGTCCGCTGCCAACGTGCCGGGGCGAGGACTGTAAATAAAACTGAAGGACTGATCATAACCAATGGTTTCGATTAAATTCATGGTTGCTTCAAAATCTTCATCGGTTTCACCGGGGAAACCAATAATAAAATCGGATGACATACTCAAGTCAGGACGCACTTCGCGTAGCCGTTCGATAATTTTAATATAATCATCGGCCGTATGGTTTCGTTTCATAGCGGCCAGTATGCGATCTGACCCGCTTTGAACCGGCAAGTGCAAGTGACTAACCAGTTCAGGCACTTCAGCGTAAACTTTAATTAAGCTGTCATTCATTTCCATGGGATGGGAGGTGGTGTAACGCACCCGATCGATGCCATCAATTGCGGCGACATAGGTAATCAACAAAGCTAAATCAGCAATGTCACCATCATGCATCACACCGCGATAGGCGTTTACATTTTGTCCCAGCAAATTCACTTCGCGCACACCTTGCGCGGCCAGACCGGCGACTTCGGCAATCACATCATCAAAGGGACGATTAACTTCTTCACCACGTGTGAACGGCACCACACAGAAAGTACAGTACTTACTGCAACCTTCCATGATCGAAACAAAGGCGGTAGGACCCTCGGCTTTTTGTTCTGGCAGGCGATCGAATTTTTCAATCTCTGGGAAACTCACATCGATGCTGGGTTGATGTTTTTTCTCAGTATCCGTCAGCATTTCAGGTAAACGATGCAAGGTTTGCGGGCCAAAAATCATATCGACATACGGCGCACGTAAACGAATCGCTTCACCTTCCTGGCTTGCAACACAACCACCGACACCAATCACAAGCTCTGGGCGCTGTTGTTTGAGTTGATTCCAACGCCCCAGTTCTGAGAAAACCTTTTCCTGTGCTTTATCGCGCACCGAACAGGTATTAAGCAACAATACGTCAGCCTCAGACGGATCATTAGTGCGTTCCAACGCATGGGAATCATGCAGAGCATCGGCCATTCGAGATGAATCATATTCATTCATCTGACAACCAAAGGTTTTTATAAAAAGTTTGCGCGCCATTTCAACCAACTACTTAAAAAAAGGGCGCCAAACTTAGCATTTTAGGCGGATGTTGGCTAGCCGCCTGTGCCGTTTAAGGCTCAGCGCCGATCTTGTGGATACTCAGATCCGCACCATGATATTCCTCTTCTTCGCTAAGGCGAATACCCACCAACTGGCGAATTAGGCCGTATACCACCAAACCACCAATAAGAGCTACCGCTATGCCCATCAAAGTACCTAGCAATTGTGACATGAAGGCGATGCCACCCAGACCGCCTAGCGCCTGCTGACCAAAAATACCGGCTGCAATGCCACCCCAGGCGCCACATAGGCCATGCAAAGGCCATACACCGAGTACATCATCAATTTTCCAGCGGTTTTGCGTCATGGTGAACATCCAGACAAATAACGCGCCTGCAACCGCCCCTGTCGCCAGTGCTCCTAGTGGGTGCATCAAGCTTGAGCCCGCGCATATAGCAACCAGTCCGGCCAACGGGCCATTGTGGATAAAGCCCGGGTCATTTCTACCGACAATCAGTGACGCAAGAATACCGCCGACCATCGCCATCAATGAGTTCACCGCAACCAGACCACTAATGGCATCAATGGTTTGTGCCGACATGACATTAAAACCAAACCACCCCACTGTAAGCACCCAGGCACCCAGTGCCAAGAAAGGAATACTTGAGGGTGGGTGTGCTGACATCTGGCCATCTTTGGTATAACGGCCATGACGTGGCCCGAGTAACAAAACGGCTGCTAATGCAATCCAACCGCCCACTGCATGAACCACAACTGAACCAGCAAAATCCTGGAACGGTGCGCCAAAAGTGGCTTCTAACCAATCTTGAACCCCGTAGTTGCCATTCCAAACAATGCCTTCAAAAAATGGGTAAACACCCGCCACAATCAATAAACTGGCAATCAGTTGCGGATTAAAACGTGCTCGCTCAGCAATACCCCCGGAAACAATCGCAGGAATAGCCGCCGCAAATGTCAGCAAGAAGAAAAATTTCACTAATTCATAGCCGTTTTTCTGCGACAGAATTTCAGCACTTTCAAAAAAACCAAGCCCGTAAGCAACGTAGTAACCAATGAAAAAGTAAGCCACCGTAGAAACAGCGAAATCAGCGATAATCTTAACCAGCGCATTGACCTGATTCTTTTTACGCACTGTCCCCACTTCAAGGAAAGCAAACCCAGCATGCATCGCAAGCACCATGATGGCGCCTAAAAGAATAAAGAGCGTATTGCTACCCGATTGAAGTGTTTCCATTGTTTCCCCCTCGAAAAACTATTTATTATTTATTCTTAAAAACTTCAGCCACATTATCACGTTTGCACTGCTTTCATCTAGATAGGATCGCGAATAACTCACGATTTCGCTTATATACGACCATATTGTAGTCAACAACACAGATTAGATATAATTTGCGAATGAATGACTCTAAGCCCTGCCTTTGCGGCGACCCTCGCGGATATGAAAAGTGTTGTGGACCAATCCATACTGATATTAGTAATGCTAAATCTGCCGAGTCGCTGATGCGCGCTCGTTACAGTGCCTACAGCGTTGATAATCTCGATTTTATCCGCCAAAGCTGGCACAGCACTACTCAGCCTGATGACGTTGATCCCAATGAAGATGGGTTCTCATGGCAAGGACTAAAAATCATCGATACTCAGGAAGGCGACGCTAACGATGAACAGGGGGAAGTCGAGTTCATTGCCTCCTACATTTTAAATGGCCATGCTGGCACCTTGCACGAACGCAGTCAGTTTCAGCGCGAAGCTGGCGAGTGGCGTTACCTTGATGGAAAAGCAAAGAAAGGCGATCCCGTCAAAAGTCAAAAAATTGGTCGCAACGAACACTGCCCCTGCGGCAGCGGAAAAAAGTATAAACGCTGCTGCATGTAGTTAAGGTATTTTCATTAATAAAAGTACGTTATTAGCTATCAGTAATAGAACTTTTTTATTAGTACTAATCGTGAGCATTTACCTACAATAATAGACCGTAGCGTCTGACATCTAAAAGCTAGCATAGTCCTCAAAAAGGATTATAGTTAAGGTATCAGTAATGCCGTGGGGGCATTAATATGAAAACCTTAAAAAATCCCATGCCTGATTCTGACGAAACCGATATTTTGGGTATGCATCATGACACAGATGATTTGCTTGAAAATATTAAGCAACTCGTCAGTATTGGTATTTCTCTCTCCGCCGAGAAAAACACTGAACGGCTACTCGAACATATTCTGCTCAGCGCTCAGGATCTCACGCATGCTGATGCTGGCACACTTTACCTGCTCAACAATAATGACAAACTAACTTTTGAAATGATGCGCACCCGATCTTTAAATATCGTTTTGGGTGGGCCTAACCGCGATGCGGTAAATCTCAAACCAGTCCCTTTGTTCGATGCCCAAGGTAAGCCTAATAACAGAACCATTGCCGCTTTTGCCGCACTAACTGGTGAAGTCATCAATATTAAAGATGCTTACAACGCGCGCGGTTTTGATTTTCAGGGCACCAAAGAGTACGACAAAAAAACTGGCTATCATTCAAAATCTTTTTTAACCCTACCAATGAAAAACCATGACAATCAGATTATTGGTGTCCTGCAATTAATTAATGCTATTAACCCTGAAACAAATAAAGTTGTTTCGTTCTCAGCAGAAAACCAACGGCTGGCGGAGTCACTTGCATCACAGGCAGCGGTTGCCTTAACCAACCACCAATTAATTAATAATCTTCGTATTCTGCTAGAACGATTCATTGAGGTCATAGCCGGTGCGATTGATGAAAAATCGCCCTACACCGGTGGGCATTGCCGGCGTGTGCCCAAAATAGCCATGCTGCTAGCAGAAGCCGTTAATAATACAAATCAAGGTATCTTTGCCGATTCAAGCTTTTCTGAGCAAGAGCTATATGAATTAAAAATTGCAGCACTCATGCATGACTGTGGAAAAATCACGACCCCTATTCATGTGGTAGATAAAGCAACCAAGCTCGAAACGATTTTTGACCGAATAAAAGTCATCGAAACACGTTTTGCTTTGCTAAAACGCGACGCAGAAATCAATTTACTACAAGAAGTAATGAGCAGCACTGACGAAGAACAGGAAACGCTTCGGAAAGATTATGAAAACTTGCTAAGCACGCTTGATGAAGAACTTGATTTTCTTCGTCATAGCAACATTGGTGGCGAGTTTATGGCCGAGGAAAAACAGCAACGCGTTAAAGACATCGCAAAACGTCGTTACCGAGACACACATGGAGAGTGGCAACCCCTAATAACCGAAGAAGAAATTTACAACTTATGCATCGCTAAAGGCACCTTAACAGCGGAAGAACGTGATGTAATTAATTACCACATGCAATCAACCATCAATATGCTTGAGAAACTCCCCTTCCCGGAACATTTGAAAAATGTTCCGGAAATAGCCGGTGGGCATCATGAAACAATGGACGGTAAAGGTTACCCTCGGGGCTTAACCCGTGAACAAATGTCTGTGCAAGCGCGCATTATGGGTATTGCTGATATATTTGAAGCACTCACAGCGGCCGATCGACCTTATAAAAAAGCCATGCCCGTTTCACAAGCGCTAAAAATTCTTGGCAATATGAAGTTGGACTCCCACATAGATCCTGATCTGTTTGATGTTTTCTTGCATGAAAAAGTCTATGAAAAATATTCACGCGACTTTTTAACCGAAGAACAAATTGATGACTTTGATGAAACAGCGTTACCTGGATTTAATCCGCTTAATTAAACACACAGGCTCGAATCAATTATACTTCAAGCATGAAGTCCTCTAAGCCATGGTTTGTTTACATCCTTTGCTGTCACGATAATAGTCTCTATACCGGCATCACAACTGACCTTGAACGACGTTTAAGCGAACATAACGAAACCAGTAAAGGTGCCCGTTATACCCGTGCTCGTCGGCCAGTAAAACTGGTTTACTCCGAGCCTGCGGCTGACCGATCTGCCGCCAGCAAGCGTGAAGCACAACTCAAATCCCTTCCCATTGCCCAAAAACGTGCGCTAATTAAGGCACAATAAACCCTGATTTAAAGGCTGAAACGTACAAAATCACCCTAAATGTGTGACCTTTGTCTCAATCCTGATGTTTAATACTACCAATTGAGCCAATCCGGTCGATACTTAGATCATGATGAAAACAAAGCCACACACAAAATTGACTCAACTGCTACCAGTGATAATGATTGGACTGGTGACATTACTCACAAGCATTCAGGCCAATGCTGAACAAGCCGAGGCTGTTTTCAACACGCAAATTCATATTGGCAGTGATGGTCTGGCTATTCAGCAGCCCGTGATTTCTCAAACAGAAATTCTCAAGACGCTGACTCAAGCTCATCTTCTACTGAGCCAACAAGGCCAGGATGCCCAAACAATTATTAAGGAAAATGATAACCGCAAGAATATGGTCATCGCCGCGATTATGCCTGGTGGATTGATCTACCTTGCTTACCAGAAAAACAAAGTCGCCAATGCAAAGACTACATTGACCACCGTTAATAATGAGCTAGCCAATCTTGATAAAGACGCTGTAACACTCTACCAACCTGTTTACGAGCCGACACGCCAACCTATCATTATTGCACGTTACCCATAACAAGAAGTTTGCTACGTTTTAGGGCCTAATAGTTCGATTTGATAACCATCCGGATCTTCAACAAATGCAATAATCGTTGTTCCTGCATTCATTGGCCCTGCTTCTCTTAAAATTTTTCCACCGTTGGCTTTAATCGAATCAACGGCTGTGTATACATCATCAACTTCGACTGCAAGATGGCCAAAGCCGTTACCCATGTCATAACTCTCTGTATCCCAATTATGGGTGAGCTCAATCACGCTATTATCTTTTTCATCACCATAGCCGACAAAAGCCAATGTAAACTTTCCATCCGGGTAATCTTTTTGTCGCAATAAGCTCATGCCTAAAATTTGCGTATAAAAATCAATCGATTTTTGTAAGTCACCAACCCTAATCATAGTATGTAATAAACGCATAAGAAATTTCCTGTTAAGTACGAATGCCCTTACCTTTATTAAGCAAGTGCATTGAATAAGAATAAAGCACCACGATAAACACCAGAATAATCACATAAGAAATGCTCAAATCTATATCGGTAATACCAAGGAAGCCATAACGAAACGCATTGACCATATATAAAATAGGATTTGCTAGTGATGCTGTTTGCCAAAATTCAGGAAGCAGACTAATAGAATAAAAAATGCCACCTAAATAGGTTAACGGAGTCAGCACAAAGGTCGGGACGATAGAAATATCATCAAAACTGTTCGCATACACTGCATTGATAAATCCTGCCAGAGAAAACAGGATTGCGGTTAACAAAAATACACTCAGAATTACCCAGACATTATAAAATTGCAGCTCACTAAAAAACATCGACACAATAGTCACGGCAATACCAACAATAATGCCTCGAGCAACACCGCCCGTCACATAACCACAAAGAATAATATAATTTGGCATCGGTGATACCAACATTTCTTCAACATTATGCTGGAATTTAGAACCATAAAATGATGATACGACGTTGCCGTATGAATTAGTAATCACCGCCATCATGATCAAGCCTGGCACGATATAATCCATATAACGAAAACCTTCCATGTCGCCTATTTGTGCGCCAATCAGGTTTCCAAAAATAATGAAATACAGTGCCGTGGTCATCACTGGTGGCAAAACGGTCTGCACCCAGATGCGTATAAAACGCAAAAATTCCTTAACAACAATGGTACGAAAGGCGATGATTTTTTCTGCGCCAGTCATGATGCCTTGCCCCTTGCTGCGCTGTTGCCTAACATGTCCATAAATAGCTGCTCGAGGCGGTTAGTCTTGTTCCGCATACTCAATACTTGAATGCCATGCGTAGTTAAGTAATTAAATAATTCATTCACAGCCTGATCACGCGGCAACACCGCTTCCAGCGTCTGCTCACCGATTAATCTCAACTCACAACCTTTAACCTCACAGGATTCAAAATCCGGTAATTCATTTAATGGTTCAGCAATATCCAACACAAAAGTTTCACGCTGCAAACGTGAAATTAATTCGCGCATGCTGGTATTTTCGATCAAAGTACCGTGATCAATAATGCCAATGTTTCGACACAGACTTTCAGCTTCTTCCAGATAATGGGTTGTCAGAATAATGGTAGTTCCCTGCGCATTAATTTCTTTAAGAAATTCCCACATGGTGTGTCTTATTTCGATATCGACACCGGCGGTTGGCTCATCAAGAATCAATAAGCGCGGCTCATGCATCAGAGCACGCGCAATCATTAAGCGCCGCTTCATTCCCCCTGATAATTCACGCGCCATATCAAAACGTTTTTCCCACAAACCTAGCTTATGTAGCAATTTGTCGGCACGTCCTGTCGCCACGCATCGGGGTATCCCGTAATAACCGGCCTGATTAATCAGTATTTCGCCAATCGGCTCAAACACATTGAAATTAAATTCTTGTGGAACCAGCCCCAAATGCGTTCTGGCTAAAGCAAAATCATCATCTACATCATTACCGAAAATCGATACTTTGCCGGATGTTTTATTCACCAATGATGAAATAATACCAATGATAGTCGATTTGCCTGCACCATTCGGTCCGAGCAAGGCATAAAAATCGCCTTCCGCCACATCAAGACCAATGCCTTTTAGTGCAGTAAAACCGTTGCCGTAGGTTTTTTTAAGATCCCTAATTTGTAGCGCTTTTGTCATAATAAAAGTCTATCATAGGCTTATGTATTTTTTGCTTGAGTGATTTTCCAACAACGATGTATGTTTTTACGCCGTGCAAAATCTTCCGGAATTGTTTTTAAACTAATATCTTTTGCAAGCAAACCTTTCAAACCGTCTGTATCCAACTTGAATCGACGGAAATTATTTGAGAATAAAATAACTCCGTCTTTTGTCAGTAGTTTTGACGCCGCATTAATAAGCTGAACATGATCACGCTGTATATCAAACTCTTTATCCAGACGTTTGGAATTTGAAAAGGTCGGGGGATCAATAAAAATCACATCAAAACTTTTCTTGTCTTGCTTTGCTGAATCAAGCCACTCCAGGCAATCAGCACGAATGAGCCGATGCTGACCAATATCAACATTGTTAAGGCTGTAATTTTTCTGCGCCCAGTCAAGATAGGTTCTCGACATATCCACACTCACTGATTCAGCCGCGCCATGAGCGATTGCCTGCAACGATGCCGTCGCCGTATAGCAATATAAATTTAACACACGCTTATTTGCTGATAATTCGCCGAACATCTTGCGTGTAATACGATGATCGAGAAACAAACCGGTATCTAGATAATCAGTAAAATTCACCCAGCACTGACTCTCACCTTCTTGCACAACATGAAATTCATCGGTACCCGCTAGACGGTTATACTGTTCCTTACCCTGTTGGCGACGACGCTGCCGAAAACTAATTTGTTCTGCGGCAACATTAAATACTTCAGGCAACATCGTGAAAGCCGCCTGTAAGCGGCGCAAGGCTTTTTCCTCGTCAACGGTTTTCGGCGCGGTGTACTCCTGAACGTGCACGTAGAGTTTATCGCTGTAGTAAAGATCCACGGCAACGGCAAACTCGGGTAAGTCAGCATCATAAACACGGTAACAATCAATTTTTTCACGCTTTGCCCAACGTGAGAATTTTTTAAGGTTCTTGCGCAGACGGTTAGCAAACATAGTGCCGCCGGTCTTTTCCAGTGTCTCCGGATTATTGTAAATTAACAATTCACAATCTATCGGACCATTGTTCAAGGCAATCACTTCATCAGCCACTTGCCCGTGATACAAGGCCAGTTCTGGACTCCCTGTAAAAACTGCTTCATCCCATGTTGCTAACTGTGCTTGCTTTAACTTACCCAACGCCGCATATAAATTTCTTAACCCACCCATAGCAGCAATACGCTCACCATAAGGCGGGTTACAAATCAGTAAGCCCTGCTCAACATCAGTTAGTGCAGCTGGCAAGCTGGCTGTTTCATTCAACGCACAGGTTTCAGCATGTATATGGGATTTCAAACCTGCACGACTAACATTAGCGATGGTTTTACGAATCGCGATTTTATCTGCATCCTGACCACGAATTGCCGGCATGTTGGCAAGGCCTTTTTTGCGGCGTTGTTCCGCTTCATCAACAATCTGCTGCCAGATTATTTCATCATGGTCAGCCCACTTCTCAAAACCGAAGCCCTCACGTAGCAAACCCGGGGCAATATCAGCGGCCATCATGGCCGCTTCAATCAGCAACGTGCCACTCCCACACATAGGATCAAACAAGGCCTGTTGCGATGGCCAACCGGCAAACATTAACAGCGCTGCCGCCAGATTTTCTTTCAGTGGTGCTTCGCCACCGGCTTCACGATAACCTCGCCGATGTAGACTGCCACCAGATAGATCCAGCGCAATTTGTGCTTCGCGACGTCGTATGTGTAAGTTAATGCGGATATCAGGGTGTTCTGTATCCACTGATGGGCGTTCACCGGTTGCATCACGGAATTGATCAACAATCGCATCTTTGACTTTTAACGAGGCATAGTGGCTGTGATCAATAACCGCCTGTGACAAAGTACAGTGAACCGAAAATGTTGCCGTGACAGAAAGTATCTCTTGCCAGTTTATCTTTGAAGCGCCGTCATAAAGCGCATCAGTATCACCGGCTTTGAAGCTGCCGATTGGCAACAAGACCCGATTAGCAATACGCGACCACAGGCAAATCCGATAAAGACCGGCTTGATCTGCCTCGCAATGCACCCCGGCAGCGACAACCTTAATGTCGGTTGCACCAAATTCACTTAATTCACGAGCTAATAGTGAGGTTGTGCCTCGGGGTGCGCTGACAAATAGCTTCATTTCAATCAATTACCTTAAAGAATCAGCCGGCATTATACGCCGGAGTAAGGGGCGTTTATATCCATATTGTCGACTGGTTAACAGTCCAAACGTGACTCGGTTCAAAGCCATTTTCCCACAGGTCAGTAGACTAGCTGGCATGGAGGAATACCTTATGCACAGTCTTGCCGCTCAAATCGATACACCAACCCTGAAACGTTTAGAACCATTGGGTTTACTTGATGATCAAGAACTCTCTCAACTAAGCCGTTTTGCCGTCATGCACCGTCTACAACCGGGTGAAGAATTATGTCTTTCTGCGACCGAGCGGGAATCTGAAAAATATATCGATTACCTAATCAGCGGCGATATCGAATTACGTCATGAGCATAATCGCCAACAGCTTAATTTTCAGCATCCAAGATCTACGCAGGCGCTGGTCAACAGTTTGGCTAATTATTCGTCCATTATCGCTCATACCAACAGCGCTATTTTGAGAATAGAGAAACAATTGTTGGAGTCTACTCTGCATTTACATCAGGACAAAATACTGGAGTGCGAAGAACTCCATGTTGAAAAAGACATGCACTCCATGACGCAATTACTTCAAAATCGCTGTTTATTAGCCCTGCCTCCAGAAAATATCGAAACCGTCATGGCACTCATGGAAACCGTTCAATTCTCTGCCGGTGATTATGTTATTAATCAGGGAGAGCAAGATAATAGTTATTACACCATTCTTAATGGTCGCTGCCGTGTCACCCGTCGCCCTCACCAGCTTGCCAATGAAATATTGCTAGCTGAACTTGGTGCAAGCGCCAGCTTTGGTGAAGAAGCACTTATTTCCGATACAGCCAGGAATGCCAATATCCAAATGATTACCAATGGCACGTTAATGCGCCTGGAAAAGAAATATTTCCTACGCTATGTCGTCAAGCCATTAACCAACTATGTTAACTACCGCTTAATGATCGACAAACTACGTAAGGGTGCAAAACTTATCGATGTGCGTGGCTCAGATGAATTCAAACGAAACGGGCATGGCCTGCACATTCCGTTACCGATGTTACGTTTAAGATTAGAAAAACTCAGCAAAGGCCGTGAATATATTTTCTGCTGCAACGATGGCAAATTATCCACGACAGCAGCATTTTTAAGTATGCAACAAGGCTTCACTACAGCGGTATTAGAGGGTGGTTTAGAGTTAGTACCACCGGAGTACTTACGTAGAACCCGTTAGGAATATCGGTGATTTTCTATTTCGTTAAGAAATATTCAGGTGTTTCTTGATCGTCGCAAAAAAAGCTTGCAGATTAATTGGCTTGGTAATGTAATCAGAAAAACCGGCATTTAGCCCTTTCTCCACATCGGATGCTAAGGCATTCGCACTGATCGCAACCACCGGTACATCTTTGGTTAATTCGATCTTCTTAAGCTCATCCAACGCCTCATAGCCGTTCATGCCCGGCAGATTGATATCCATCAGAACAAGGTCAGGAACGTCCTGCTGAGCCATCTCCAGCCCATCCTCAGCCGTTTCAGCACCTACTAATTCAATATTAGGAAAGGTCTTCAACAGCTGCTCAACCAGGCGCATATTAGCCGGGTTGTCCTCTACATATAGGACGTTACATTTATCAGACATAGTTTTTTAACTTTTAGGAACGCTACATTATTTAAATTTTTTTACGCATCATCCCTGCGTTCTACTTACAAAATCCATCTTCACCACCATCATTCATGAACTGGTTTAAAATGTCCATCCCTAACGATAATAAAATTGTAGCATTATTGGTATCAAATAATTGCCTTGTGTATCTTAATATTAACCTTTTATATATAGTGGTCATAGCATTTTCTGGTTTTACTAGGACAAGACACAGACTTGAAGTATATTAGTTCTTACTTATGAGTGATTTACAAAACAAGTCGCCGCTACAGCTGGCCATCTCATCAAAAAAGGAAGCACTGGCCGGCCTTGTTGAAAAACCAATGGCTGACTTCGCCGATCGATGTGCTGATGTTTGGCAAGATGCCGATGCACTCGATGCTATTTTGCTAGAAGCACATAAAGAAATTCCCTACTGCCATCTTTTATTTGTCCTCAACATTGATGGTATTCAAATCAGCTCAAATGTTGAAGCGAATAACACGGATACCAGCTGGCGCGGTCTGGATCAGTCCAAGCGCCCTTATCTAATGAAAAACTTACCGTATCGCGGTGTCATGCTGTCATCGCTTTACATGAGCCTGCGCACGCATAAACAATGTATTACGGTATTACATTCAATCAACCGTGGTGATGAATTACTTGGATTTATCTGTGCCGATTTTTCTATTGCTGACTTACCTGAGCCACCTGAACAAACCAAGCAGAACTTTCACTGGACACAATTCAAGGGTGATCCGGCGGTACGTGGCACCGTGTTTATGCAAGAACGCGTACAAAGTTTACTCGATGAACATATCAACGAGGTATTAGATCTGATCGAAATACTCATGGTCGAACACGGCGTGTTCCATACCAAGATTCACTTTTCAAGTGGACGTATTTCTATGTGGCTGTTGGAAGATCCGTTCAGCTATCGCATCTACACTACAGATGAACTCATCAACCCGGATATTTGTTTAGCTTTCCCGCAATATCCTTATCGTGAGGATGCCAAAATTCCAGCGGAAAAAGTTAAAGAGATCATGGAACAATTCCGTGCCCTGCGTTTCGCAGACGAAACCATTTACCTGCGCTCAAGTTCCCTTAATTTAATGAACGGGATTCTAGGTTTAACCTTCTCCTGCGATGGCTCACATTACATGCCCTACGAAGAATTTCTGGAACGTGACTTGGCATTCTGGCTGGGAGCAAATGTAAAAACTGAGACACCAGAAACGTAGAAATAAAAAATGGTGGCTATGGGTGGACTTGAACCACCGACCCCAGCATTATGAATGCTGTGCTCTAACCAGCTGAGCTACATAGCCATTAATTTTCAGACTCGAACGAGTGTTCGAGAGCCGCGCATTTTGGGCATTTGCCGCCCGCTTGTCAAGCCTGTTCTATTGGCTCGGTTCAATAATTAAAATTACTTTGTTGTATTAAATCAATCTGTTATCGAAAAGCGGTGATTCTGCCCGCCATTCAACTTAGACGTTAAAACGGAAATGCATCACATCACCATCAGCAACGATGTAATCCTTACCTTCCAGTCGCCATTTTCCGGCTTCTTTCGCACCGGCTTCACCATTGCCAGCAATGAAGTCATCGTAGCTCACCACTTCTGCGCGAATAAAACCTTTTTCAAAATCAGTATGAATCACTGCGGCGGCTTTAGGGGCGGTGGCACCAATTTGTACCGTCCAGGCACGCACTTCTTTAACGCCGGCGGTGAAGTAAGTCTGTAATCCAAGCAATTTATAACCGGCACGAATAACACGGTGCAAACCGGGCTCATCAAGCCCCAGTTCACCTAAAAATTCCTTAGCATCGTCCTCATCAAGTTCGGCGATCTCAGCTTCAATTGCAGCACAGACAGGTACGACCGGTGCGTTTTCAGCTTCGGCCATTTTCATCACTGCGTCTAGGTGCTCATTATTTTCAAAACCATCTTCACTAACATTGGCGATGTACATGGTTGGTTTGATCGTCAACAAGTGCAGATCGTATAAAGAATCTAATTGCTCTTCATCCAGTCCCATTGCGCGTACCGGTGCACCCGCATCCAGTTGTTCGGCAACCGACTCCAGTAATGCCAGTTTGGCAATCGCGTCTTTATCACCGCAACGAGTTAATTTCTTGGTACGCGTAACGGCTTTTTCCACCGAGTCCATATCAGCTAATGCCAACTCGGTGTTAATAATTTCAATATCAGAAAGCGCGTGCACAGGTGCATCGCCATGACGCAGAACATCATCATCTTCAAAACAGCGCACGACATGTGCAATCGCATCGGTTTCACGGATGTTGGCGAGGAATTTGTTTCCTAAGCCTTCACCTTTTGATGCACCCGCAACCAAACCAGCAATATCGACAAATTCCATCGTGGTCGGCAGCACTTTTTCCGGGTTAACAATTGCTGCCAAGGCATCTAAACGTGGATCCGGCATTTCAACAATGCCAACATTCGGTTCAATGGTACAAAACGGGTAGTTTTCAGCCTGAATACCCGCTTTGGTTAACGCATTAAACAGTGTTGATTTACCAACATTGGGGAGACCGACAATGCCACATTTAAAACCCATATCACGAAACCTTTTATTCGTTTAATCTCATCAGCTATGCAGTGACTGCATGGCCTTTTCGATGTCGCCGCTAATTAAATCGGGCATCACACGTGCCGCATCATCAATCGCATAACCTATTTGTGTTTTGTCACTCGATGAAGGGCGTTTGAGCACAAAATCCGAGACGTCTTTACTCTTACCCGGGTGTCCGATACCAAGACGTAATCGCAGAAATTCTTTACTGCCCATCGCGCTGATAATGTCACGCAGGCCATTATGCCCTGCATGCCCACCGCCTTTTTTCAGGCGCACATCACCTGGCTCAAAATCCAGCTCGTCATGAGCAACCAAAATATTTTCAACAGGGATTTTGTAATACTTGGCCAATGCAGAAACAGATTGACCACTACGATTCATGAAAGTATCTGGTTTTAGCAACCAAACTGGTTCGCCGTGTAAATTCGCTTTTCCGGCATAACCAAAAAACTTGCCATCCTTTCGCAACTCACAACCCGAGTGGCGTGCAAGTTCATCAATAAACCAGAACCCGGCATTGTGCCGCGTCGCCTCGTAATCTGAACCGGGGTTACCCAGTCCCACAATGAGTGCTATACGCGACACTAATGCCGACTCTGACCGCGCAGGCGCGGTTAGTCCTTAGCTTCTTCGCTATCGCCTTCAGCAGCAGCTTCTTCGCCTTCAGCAACAGCTTCTTCTTCAACTTCAGCAGCAGCACGTGGTTTATGGATGCTAACAACTGGTAAGTCATGTGATTCGCCATGCGCCAATTGCACTAACTCGATACCATCAGGGACTTTAACGTCAGACAAGTGTAAAGACTGACCCATGGTCAATTCAGCAACATCAACTTCAAGGAATTCAGGCAGATCAGCAGGTAAACAGCTAATTTCAACTTCCGCAACATTGTGCTGGATTAAGCCTCCTTCTTCCTTAACACCTGGTGCGATATCTTCATTAATGAAGTGCAAAGGTACGTTCATGTGCAGTTTTTCATTCATATTCACGCGCTGGAAATCAGCATGCAGAATAAGCGGTTTTGCCGGGTGACGTTGCAAGTCACGCAATACTGCTTTAACACCTTTGCCATCAATATTGATGGTCAAAATGTGAGAATAAAAAGCTTCGTTTTCCAGTGCATGGCTGATCTTATTGTGTTCCATGGTTAACGATACGGGATCTTCACCACCACCATACATGACAGCTGGAATCTTATTCGCGTGACGTAGGCGGCGGCTCGCACCTTTCCCCATGTCTGCGCGAACTTCAGCGTCTAGTTCAAAAGTTACACTCATTGGTAATACTCCTAGTTTAAATTAAAGTACGCCACCACCGTGATGACATACTCGCTTCCCCGCGACCAGAGAAAGCGTCTCATACTGATGCGTTAATTCAACGCATCAATATAATTCGTTAGTCCATATACAAAGAACTAACAGATTCTTCTTCATGAATTCGACGCATTGTTTCAGCCAACATTTCAGCGATACTTAGTTGTCGAATACGTGTGCAATTTTTTGCTGCGTCACCTAGTGGCAATGAGTCAGTTACCACCAGTTCATCCAATTTCGATGCTTCAATATTATCTACTGCCGGCCCCGATAACACTGGATGTGTACAGTATGCTGCGACGCGCGCTGCTCCGTGATCTTTCAAGGCATCAGCGGCTTTACAAAGTGTACCTGCCGTATCAACCATGTCATCAATCAGCACACAGTTACGACCCGTCACATCACCAATGATATTCATCACCTTTGACTCATTAGCCTTGGGTCGACGTTTATCGATAATTGCCAAGTCAGCATCATCGAGTCGTTTCGCAATTGCTCTGGCACGAACTACGCCACCGACATCCGGAGAAACCACCATTAAATCATTGCCACTCGTTTTCCAAACATCACCGAGTAATATTGGCGAGCCATAAACATTATCAACAGGAATATCAAAAAAGCCCTGTATCTGATCAGCATGTAAATCCAGTGTCAAAACGCGATCCGCACCTGCTGCCGTAATCATGTTGGCAACCAGTTTTGCCGTAATCGCTACACGTGCTGAACGTGGACGACGATCCTGACGTGCATACCCGAAGTACGGTATGACTGCGGTAATACGTCTTGCTGATGAGCGACGTAAGGCATCGACCATCACTAACAATTCCATCAGGTTTGTATTCGTTGGGCTGCACGTTGGTTGCACGACAAAAACATCTCGGCCGCGCACGTCTTCCATGATTTCAACGCCGACCTCGCCATCGCTAAAACGATTAACGGTTGCTTTACCCAAAGGCAAATGCAAATGACTCACAATGGCATTCGCCAATTGTGGGTGGGCATTTCCGGTAAAGACCATCATTGCGCTTTCAGGCACGGCATACCTCGTTGCAGTCGCTCTAACAAATACAAGATTTACTTCTAAAAAATCGAACCTTGGTGGTTCTCATCCTGCCGTCACAGTTTTGTGCCAGCCTTTAAATATGGCTGGGGCGGCAGGATTCGAACCTGCGCATGCGGAGATCAAAACCCCGTGCCTTACCGCTTGGCGACGCCCCAATAAACTTCAATAAACTTTCAAATACTAAATGTACCGGCATTCTAGTCGATTTTTACGACTTTGCTGCCTCATCCCTATATAAAGGTGAGTGATTACAGCCTTTAGCAACAAAACTTTGCCAAATATTTGGTAATTGTGCCTGAACTTCCTCTGCCTGCTGTTCGGTTTCGAACTCGGCGAAGATGCAACTACCTGTGCCAGTCATGCTTGCTTTAGCATGTTTTTCTAGCCAATTCAGTGCCTTATCCACTTCCGGGTAATGCTTTCGAACAATGGGCTCGCAAACATTACTCGCATGCCCTGCCAGAAAGTCGCGTATTGTGATGGGAGGACAGTCACGTGTCAATTCCGAAATGGAAAAGATTTCCGCTGTACTGACTTCAACCGATGGTTTTACAACCAAATACCATGGCTCAGGCGGGTCAACCGGGCTAAATTCCTCGCCCACACCTTCTGCCCAGGCCGCGTGACCATGAACAAAAATCGGCACATCTGCACCGAGCTTTAGCCCCAGATCTGCTAACTGTGAGCGTGACAAGCCGCATTGCCAAAGCTGGTTCAATATCACCAGCGTCGTTGCGGCATCGGAGCTGCCTCCGCCAAGCCCGCCACCCGCTGGCAAACGTTTTTCAAGACGAATGTCTGCGCCCAGATTTGTCTTGGAAGACTGCTGTAGCAATTTTGCGGCTCGTACGATGAGGTTATCATCACCAAGCCCCAAAACATCATCTTGTAGCGAAATGCTGCCATCTTGCCGCGATGTTGCGGCTATCTCGTCGCCATAATCTATGAACTGGAAAATAGTTTGCAGGCAATGCATACCATCATCACGGCGGTGAGTGATGTGTAAGAAAAGGTTTAATTTTGCTGGCGCCGCTCTGCTTAGCCAACCGTCCTGCTTGTTCACGCTTTTGGTCCGGTTAACTGCCAACGATCGATGACAAGACGTACATCCAAGCCTTTATTGTCCATGAAGATCTTGCTCGGCAAGGTATAACCACCCATGTCCACATAGGCACGATAACGAATTTTCCAGCCATCTTGCTCTAGCTGCGCCAGCCGGCCGAATTCATCAAATTCAATCTTGGCTGATTTGTCAGGTATTTGTTGACCCACTGCCCAATAACGCAAGCCATTAATCGGCACTCGATAACCGACCTGTTGCGATAATAGCTGTTCGGGATCTTGTGAATATTGCTGTTGCCCATCCTGCGTTAACACAACACTTTGGGGGCTACCGTTTAATTCTATTGCCCCTGCGCCAAACGGGCCGAATAAACGAATATGGTAGGCTTGATCAATTTGCTGCCAAAGTAATGTTGCATGCCAGGCTTCTTCTTCAAAACGCAATGAAATTCGCCCATCAATATTCCAGGCTTCAAGCGTATTTAATTTTTTATTATGCGCAGCCCATGCTGCATCAACATCAATTTCAGCGGAAGGTGTCGGCTCGGTAATTACTAATAATTCGCAACCACTCAAACCAAGCAAAAAAACGAAAACAAGCAGATATCTCATAGGTCGAAGCGTTTAATAACCTCAAGTAAACGCTCATCGTTGGGCGCTTGTTCTAAACCTTTGCGAATCACTTTTTGGCCACGAACTTTTTCACCCATTTTTAACAACACTTCGCCGAGGTGCGCGGCTATTTCTGCATCATCATTCAAATCATAAGCGCGCGTTAAATGTTTCAGTGCTTCTTCATGGTTACCCAACCGATATTGTATCCAACCCATGCTATCAATGATAGCAGCATCATCCGGTAATAATTTTAATGCGCGTTTAATATAAGATAGTGCTTCCTTATATTTCTTGGTTCTATCTGCCAAGGTATAACCCAAGGCGTTTAATGCATGCGCATTATTCGGTTCAGTTTTTAATATAGTTTTTAAATCTTCCATCAGGATATCAATGCGATCAACGCGCTCTGCCATCAATGCTCGTGCATAAAGCAGGTCACTGTTATCGGGAAGTTTTTTAAGCGCTGCGCTATAGCCTTCTATTGCTTCGGAAAAACGTTTCACACCACGCAGTATTTCACCTCTGGCTAACACCACCTTAACCAGCTGTGCATCACCGCGTACAGATAAATTCTCTAATTTCGATAACGCTAATCCCGCTTTACCCTGCTTGGCAAGCAATCGCGCTATACGTAGTTGAGAATCAAAGGCGAACTCTCCACGTGTAACAAGACTATAGTAATTAATCGCCTGACTATAATCCTCATTGCTTTCTGCAATTTGCCCTAAATAATAATTAGCTTCGAGTCCTCGACGTCCTGTACTCGTGACCTGCTTGAAATATTTTTCAGCACTTTTTAAATCATCTGACTGCAACGCAAGAATACCCAATGCATATAAAATATTTGAATTATCCGGCGCATCAGCTGCCAGTATTTCAAATTGCTTGCGCGCCTTGTCGAGTTGTTTTGCATCAACCAGTAAACGCGCATAACTTAAACGAATTACTTTATTGTCGGGCGCTTTATCCAGAATACCTTTTAAGAAATTGATTGCGGCATCAGTATTACCTTGCAAACGCAAAATTCGAGCTAGTTGATTTTGTGCATCCGTCCAATTTGCCTTCAATACCATCGCCTGACGTATGGCACTTTCAGCCAAAACAAACTTACCACTTTGCTCTGCAAGCGAACTCAGTACAAAATGAGCCGATGCCACCTGAGGATGACGTGAAACTAATTGCTTCATGACCTCAAGAACTTGCTCAGTATTTTTTTCTCGAATAAGTTGTTTACCGAGAGTAATGAAAAATGCATGCTTATCAGGTGCTGCTTTCACTAACGCGTCAAAACCATTCAGTGCCTCAGTTTTTAAACCGTTGCGTAATTGCAGGGTTGCCAGATTCAGCTGCGCGGCTTGATTCTCCGGTTCGACATCCACCCACAGTTGCGCGGCTTCCAAACCTTGTTTATGTGATTTTGCATAACTTGCTACTCTGACTGCGCGTTGAATCACGCGTGGATCACGGGTCTCTTTTGCTGCACGCAAGTACTGCTGTGTGGCAATACCCAGCTCACCTCGGTAACCCGCCATTTCACCTGACAGCAAGGTAAATAATAAATCCGCATCAAGATTAACATCAGGCAGATCCAGACGAACCGGGGGCTTTTTCTTAATGACTACCTTTTTCTTCTCTACAACAACGGGTTTAGCCGCTGGTTCTGGCTTGCTGAATGTTGAGCAGCCCGATAGCAATATACTGCTGGCTAAAAACAAAATAGTCGTATTTCTTGTCATCATTCTCTCATCTTATCCATGGCTAGGCATTTCGTCCCATCCTTTATAATACCTACTAATACATAGAAATATGCGAAATAGGAAATCCGTTGCCTGTATTTTTCAGTATAATAGCTGCTTTTAATAGACTATTAACCATCAATCATGCTCTTTTACTATCTTATAGCATGAAAAGATACGGAAAATCTGATTAAATACATAACGTTATGGCTCTACTCGCTTTTGGCATCAATCATCAAACTGCTCCGGTCGCAATCCGGGAGCGGGTCGCGTTTGCGCCAGATTCAATGCAGTCCGCACTTCAGGACCTGACAGATCGCACCTCGGTCGATGAAGCCGCGATTCTTTCGACCTGTAATCGTACTGAAGTCTACTGTGGAATTGATGCTGCCAACAGTAATGTAGTCCTCGATTGGCTACAGGAGTTCCATAAACTCGATCAAGGCTCACTTGAGCCCTACATCTACCGGCACCCCGATCAGCTCGCAGTCCGTCACATGCTACGTGTCGCAAGTGGTTTAGATTCGCTGGTATTGGGTGAGCCACAAATTTTGGGGCAAATGAAAGATGCTTACCAACAGGCCAGTACCGCAGGCACCATTGGCAAGACACTCTCAAAATTATTTCAACACACGTTTTCAGTCGCCAAACAAATTCGTACCGACACGGCGATTGGCCATAGCCCAGTGTCTGTTGCCTTTGCCGCAGTTTCACTAGCCAAGCAGATTTTTGGCGATCTTAGCCCACTCACGGTGATGTTAATCGGTGCTGGCGAAACGATTGAGCTGGCAGCACGCCACCTAAATGAATCCGGTATTGGCCGCATGATTATTGCCAACCGTACAGCCGAACGTGCCCACACTCTGGCAAGCCAGTTTGATGGTTATGCTATTGCTCTGTCCGAAATGCCAAACCATCTTGCTGAAGCCGATATTATTATTTCCTCAACCGCCAGTAGCTTGCCCATCCTGGGCAAAGGCAGTGTTGAAAGCGCACTGAAACAACGCAAACACAAACCCATGTTTATGGTTGATATTGCCGTCCCTCGTGATATCGAACCTGAAGTGGATGAGCTGGATGATGTTTACCTCTACAGTGTTGATGACCTACAGGAAATTATTCAGGAAAACCTGCAGTCCCGACAGGATGCGGCCAATCAGGCTGAAGAAATCATCGATACACAAGTCGAGCACTTCATGGGTTGGTTACGCTCACTCGATTCAATTTCAACCATTCGTGATTTTCGTGGTCATGCCGAGAATCTCCGCGATGAAACTGTGCTACGCGCCTTGCAACGCATTCGTAACGGTGACAACCCCGAAATCGTACTTGAAGAATTGGCTCGCTTACTCACCAACAAGCTCACCCACCTGCCCAGTACCCGTATGCGTCAAGCCTGTTTCGATGGCCGTCGTGATGTGCTGGAAATTGTCCGTGAGCTCTATAATCTAGGCGACGAACCCTAGCTAGTTTTAACCCGGCACGCCCTGTTTGCCACAATAAATCGGCAACTCTCTCCAGTAATACAAACGGATATTAATAAAGTGAAAGCATCTATACGCAATAAACTCGATACCCTTGCCGAGCGCCTTGAAGAAATCAATGCGCTGCTCTCCGACTCGGAAACTATTGCCGACAATAATAAATTTCGTGAACTATCGAAAGAATATGCACAGCTTAACCCGGTGATCATTGTCTTCAATAATTACCGTAGCGCGCTTGATGATCTGGAAACCGCCCAAAGCATGCTTGAAGAAGACGATGCTGAAATGCGTGAAATGGCCGAAGAAGAAATCAAGTCCTCCAAAAAAATTATTGAAGAACTGGAAGCTGAATTACAAATTCTTTTATTACCCACCGACCCGCATGATGAAAATAATGTGTTTCTTGAAATTCGTGCCGGCGCTGGAGGCGATGAAGCCGCCCTATTTGCAGGCGCACTATTTCGAATGTACAGCCGTTATGTTGAACGACAAGGGTGGAAACTGGAAATTATCAGTGAACACGAAGGTGAACATGGCGGCTACAAAGAAATCGTCGCACGTATTCAAGGTAAAGACGTTTATTCAAAACTTAAATTTGAATCCGGTGGTCACCGTGTCCAACGAGTACCTGAAACAGAATCTCAGGGGCGAGTACACACGTCTGCTTGTACGGTCGCCATCATGCCAGAAGTCGATGACATTGAAGCCATCAACATTAACCCTGCCGACTTAAAAGTAGATACCTTTCGCGCCTCGGGTGCCGGTGGTCAGCATGTAAACAAAACCGACTCGGCAATTCGTATTACCCACTTACCCACCGGTACTGTCGTTGAATGTCAGGATCAACGTTCACAACATAAGAACCGCGCTCAGGCAATGGGCTTATTGCAATCACGTTTGCTCAGTGCACAACAGGAAAAACAAAGTTCCGAACAGGCCGAACAACGCCGTGATTTAATTGGTAGTGGCGATCGCTCTGAACGTATTCGTACTTATAATTTCCCGCAAGGTCGACTGACTGATCACCGTATCAACCTCACCCTCTACAAGCTACAGGAAATTCTGGAAGGTGATATCAATCAGGTGATTGAACCACTGCGTCATGAATACCAGGCCGATCAACTTGCCGCAATGGGTGACTAAGGCTTAGCCTATGCCTTGTATTGATGTATTACTAGAAGATGCCAAAGCACAACTTGCCTCATCCGACAGCCCTGAATTGGATGCCGAGATATTGCTTGGCTTTGTTATCGACAAACCGCGCAGTTACCTGCGTGCCTACCCTGAATTTGAACCTGCACAACAAGCTATTCAGGAGTACTCACGATTATTAGCTCGCCGTGCAGCTGGTGAACCCGTTGCCTACCTCACCGGTGAACGTAACTTCTGGACACTCACACTCGATGTCACCACTGATACATTAATTCCAAGGCCAGATACCGAGTTACTTGTTGAATCCACTCTAGAATGTTTACCCAACATAAAAACCAGCCCTGTTAAGATTGCCGATCTGGGAACAGGTAGCGGCGCCATTGCGCTGTCCCTTGCCAGTGAATGTCCTGACTGTCAGATCACCGCCACCGATCTTTCTGTTGCAGCTCTAGAAGTTGCTAAAGCTAATGCGGCAAAACACCAACTTCGCAATGTCGAATTTATTCATAGCAACTGGTGTAGTGCCTTTGCACAACATCAACGCTTCGACATTATCGTCAGTAACCCACCTTACATCCCAAGTAATGATCCACATATGCAGGCTGCTGAACTTTGCTGTGAACCCGAGTTTGCACTGATATCAGGAACAGATGGGCTGGATGCCATTCGCGAGATCACCGGTCGGGCAGGCGCTTTTTTAATCAGCGGTGGCTACTTACTGATTGAACATGGCTATGATCAAGGCGAAGCCGTACGTGAATTATTTTTCGACAATGGTTTTCAGCAGGTTAAAACCAAACAAGATCTAGGTGGCAATGATCGAGTATGTATAGGAATTAAAAATTAGCAGCAAAATGCTATCAGGGTGTTATATCGTCGACGTCTAGTGCTAACGTGGAGACGAGATAACACCCTGATAGCATTTTGCTTCTCTATAAAACTCAGCTTTTCAGCAATATCACTACCCTCTAATCTACTTATAAAGCTTGCATATTTATCCCATCGTCCTAGGATACAAATATGGATAGCTACTCTGACGAATGCATTAAGCACCGCGATATCCTGTTTGCCGAACTACACAATCAGGATCAGGCGCCCTCACAGTTGGCAACGCTGTTACTCGCCGATGCTCCCGGAATTATCAAGCTCTATCCTGTTTCCGATACGCAACTACACATTAGCTATGACCTGCGCATCGTCACGCTGGACATAATCGAAACCGGGCTGAATGAAGTAGGTTTTCACCTCAGTAACAGTTTAATCTGCAAACTTCGCCGTGCCCTATGTCATTTCACTGAAGAAACGCAGTGCCTTAATATGGGTTACCATCCTGATAGTAAAACCACCCGCGATATTTATATTTGTCGATACTTGCGACTTCCTCACGGTTGTCGTGATGAACGTCCCAACCACTGGCGCGAGTACCTTTAAACCCCTCATCAACTGTCATTTCGTTGTATGATATGTCCATGAATGATGATGAATTGCTGCGCTACAGCCGCCAAATTATGCTGCCTCAGGTCGATGTCGAAGGCCAACAACGGCTCAGTGATTCACGTGTGCTGGTTATCGGTCTTGGCGGCCTGGGCTCACCCGTCGCAATGTATCTGGCTGCGGCAGGAGTAGGTCAATTGGAGCTGGTCGATTTTGATCACGTTGACCTTTCAAATTTACAACGCCAAATCCTCCATAACACCGATAACATTGGACAAGCAAAAACGGATTCGGCCCAACAACTTTTACAAAAAATTAATCCGCTTATTGAGGTCATAACGCAAAACACCAAACTTGATGAAGCAGCTTTAATAAAGGCCGCAAAGTCTGCCAATGTTGTAGTCGATGCCAGTGATAACTTTGCCACCCGCTTTGCGGTTAACCGCGCCTGTCTGGCTGCGAAAAAACCACTTGTTTCAGCAGCCGCTATTCGCATGGAAGGTCAGATCTCTGTATTTCGCTGCGATGAGCCCAAGCAACCTTGCTACCAATGCCTTTATCGAGATAATGGTGAAGAAGACACCAATTGCACCAGTAACGGTGTGCTTGCGCCGATGGTTGGCATACTCGGATCAATGCAGGCACTAGAAACCCTAAAATTATTGCTGAATATAGGCGAGTCTCTCGCTGGGAAGTTAATGTTGTTCGATGGCCTAAATATGCAGTGGCGCAGCATGAAACTACGCAAAGATCCTGCCTGTCCTGCCTGTCATTCCGGCATTTAAGCTCACTTTCTCGAATTTTAAACTACACTCTATAGAAGTTAATCAATTTTGGCCCACACTCAAGGTTTGGGCTTATGTGTTGTTTGCGCCATTTTAAGGCTTTAATTACCTGTGGGGGGGTACTCAATGCGCAACCAGAGTATTTTACAAAAGATGTCCATCCAGGCTTTAGGCGCTGTTTTACTGTTTGCGCCAATATTTGCCTATGCCAATAGCGATAATCTTTTTACCGCTGCTGGCGCCCACTCATCTTGGGTCATCATGAATAAAATTAAGCCTGCTCTGGAAAAAATCAGTGGCCATAAAATAAAACTATTTGGCAAACAGTCCATGCTTGGTGTTGGCTGTAATGCCGGCATTAAATCAAGCCTGCAAAACACGGAAAAACAGGAAAGCTTTGGTATGGTCTGCTGCGCTCTCAGTGATGAGGAAGTGACTAAAAAAGGTCTTGTTGTTTATCCGCTTGCACTTGAACCGATTATGATTCTTAGCCATGAAAGCAACCCGATAAAAAATCTTAGCACCCAACAAGTCAGAGATATTTTTAGCGCTGACATCACAAACTGGAAACAAGTTGGCGGCGAAGATAAAAACATCATTGTCGTCACTCGCTTGCACTGCAAAAAACGTCCCGGTCACTGGAAAAGAATCCTCGACAGTGCTGATAAATTCACCAAGAAACGGATCAACGTACAAAGTGCAGATGAAATGGTAAAACGCGTTGGTGATTTTAAAGCTGCCTTTGGGCATGCTGGCAGTGCCTGGCTACGCGGTGATGACTCACACACAAAAATTATCCGCGTGAATGGCTTTCTACCAACCAGTGAAAATTTGAAAAATGGCAACTATCCTTTTTATCGCCAGCTATCCATCATTACCAACAAAGATGCTTCAAATAAACTTAAAGGCTTAATGCGCAGCGCCCAAAAAGAAACCTTTAATAGTCCTGAGTTACTAAGTGAGCATCAACTATTACCTATAGATCCTGCTGCCCATTAATTACTAACATGCTTAAACTAACGACATTTCGCTCCCGGCTAATTTTTTACATTCTATTAGTGTCTGTATTCCTTGGTGCCGCATTAAGTATGTCGTTTTGGCATACACAAAATATTCTTTTAAGTGAGGCTAACCAGCAACTAATTCGCACATCTCAATTACTTGACACTTATCTTGCAGAAGAACGCAGCGAGCTTGAGCGTTATGTTGGCATCGTACGCGATAATCTTCGCATTCAAGAATACATGTATGTCGTAACCGAAATTAATGCCGAGCGCGAACCACTCGACAAATTATTTTTACAGCAATTTGGCTGGCTACCGATTGACAATCGAATTCTTACCAACATGGATGGTGAAATTATCAGCGGCAATACTAATGATTCTATTATCGACCTATCCAATATTAACCGTCAGGATGAGATAAAAACCCAGTATATACAAACCGATAATGGCCTTGAACTTGTTACAAGCTCTCCCGTTTATTATTTAAAGAAATTACTTGGTCACGTAATCCTGTCACGCACTTATGATACCGACAAATTAAGAGAGCTGGAAGATATCAGTAAGGGCCGGATTTTTATTACTAATAAAAACATCATTTCACTCAGTACAATTCCCTCTCTATTCGGAAAACCCATGAGTTCTCAGGTTCAAAGATTATCTGTTATAAATGATGACTATATTCTCACCAAAATTAAAATTAGCGATTCCTTCAACAAAGATATTAATTTTCATTTTGGTGTTTCTGAAGGTCGCTTACTAGACAACATAAATCAATTCCGTCATTTATTAATTTTTATTATCACTTTCGGCATTCTCGGTATTTTAATTCTCGGGCTATTCTTTTTACGTGACTTCGACAAACCGATTAAACAATTATTAGCGTTAACCAATGAGGTTGCAGCTGGAAAGTTACCCATTGCAAACAAAGTCACCCCACGCAATGAGATAGACTTTTTAACGAATAATTTCTCAGACATGATTAATAGCCTGCGAGAAAAACAAACGCTTATTACAAAAGCACAATCAGAACTAGAGTTGCTCGCCATTACAGACACACTCACACTTTTATATAATCGTAGGCATTTACTAGAGGTTTTCCCCAAGCTACAGGCTCAGGCACAACGTGACAGTGCGCCATTAGCCGCTATTATTATTGATATCGATCACTTTAAAGCTATTAATGATGAATATGGTCACCTTGCCGGTGATCAATGTTTAATTGAGTTTTCTGCCTTACTAAGAAGTCATTCCCGTACCAATGACTATTTATTCAGACTTGGTGGTGAAGAATTTCTCATCCTCACTCTGGGTGAAACAACTGATGGTGTGCATGCCGTTGCCGAGAAAATTCGCAAAGCAACCGAACAAACACCGGTTAAATACCGTAACCACTATATTCATATGACAATCAGTTGTGGTATCTGTGTAGAATATCCGACCGATGATAAGGAACAATCACTAAATCGTCTATTGCTTCACTCTGATAATGCACTTTATCTGGCCAAACAAAGTGGTCGTAATAAGGTTGTTGTTCACCTTCAAGAAGATGATGAGAAACAACAAATCAGCCCTTAAGCTTTTCCTTTAACATCTGATTTACTTGCGCAGGGTTCGCCTTACCTTGGCTGGCTTTCATTACCTGTCCAACAAAGAAGCCAAACACTTTCTCTTTACCTGCGCGATACTGTTCAACTTGACCCTGATTATTAGCAATAATTTCATCGACAATCTTTTCAATCGCACCAGAATCTGTCACTTGCTTAAGGCCTTTGCTCTCAATGACACTATCTGCATCACCCTCGCCTTGCCACATTGCCTCGAAAACCTGCTTAGCAATTTTTCCTGAAATTGTGTTATCAGCAATACGTTTGATCATACCGCCAAGCATCTCTGCAGAAACCGGGCTATTTTCAATATCAATCGACTCTTTATTTAAACTACCTGTGAGTGCACCACTTACCCAGTTGGCACTTAATTTCGCTTCACCGCCTGATGCTTTTACAACCGCTTCAAAATAATCTGCCATTTGGCGTGTAGATGTCAGTACTTCGGCATCATAGTCCGAAAGAGAAAACTCACTGGTAAAACGCTTTTGTTTTGCATCAGGTAATTCAGGCAATGTCTTACGTACTGCATCAATAGTTTTCTCATCAATTTCAACGGGCAATAAATCCGGATCAGGGAAGTAGCGATAATCATTAGCTTCTTCCTTACTGCGCATTGAACGGGTTTCATTCTTATCCACATCATAAAGACGTGTTTCCTGAACCACTTTACCACCATCTTCAATAATTTCGATCTGACGTTCGACTTCCAGATTAATGGCACGCTCTACATATCTAAATGAATTGATGTTCTTTAATTCAGAACGCGTACCCAATTCCTGTTGTCCCTTGGGGCGCACCGATACATTAGCATCACAGCGGAATGAACCTTCCTGCATATTACCGTCACAAATATCAATATATGTCACGATAGAATGAATTTTTTTCATGTAGGCAACGGCTTCTTTTGCAGAACGCATATCAGGCTCGGAAACAATTTCCAGCAGCGGCGTACCAGCACGGTTTAAATCAATACCGGTCATACCCTGAAAGTCTTCATGCAACGATTTACCTGCATCTTCTTCTAAATGTGCGCGGGTAATACCAATGGTTTTTACCGTACCGTCTTCAAGACGAATTTCCAGACTGCCTTCTCCTACTATCGGTAAATCCATCTGACTAATTTGATAGCCTTTGGGCAAATCAGGATAAAAATAGTTTTTACGTGCAAAAATAGAACGTGGCGCAACGTGCGAGTTGGTCGCCAAACCAAATTTAATCGCCATCTGTACCGCTTCATGGTTGAGCACCGGCAACACACCAGGCAGACCAAGATCCACCGCACAAGCCTGCGTATTAGGCTCTGCACCATAGGCGGTCGATGCGCCAGAGAATATCTTACTTTTGGTGGCGAGCTGCGCGTGAATCTCCAGCCCGATGACTACTTCCCATTCCATAAAACCGATTCCCGACTAGTGTTACTTAAATTGCGCTGGCGCATGCTGGTGCCAGTCAGTGACTTGTTGATAACGATGTGCAACATTCAAAAGACGCGCTTCATCGAAATAATTGCCAATAATTTGTAAGCCAACTGGCATCTCATTAACAAAACCAGCTGGCACAGACATCCCTGGCAGACCCGCCAGATTCGCTGCAATTGTATATATATCAGAGAGATACATGGTAATTGGATCGTCTGATTTTTCGCCCAGACCAAAAGCCGGTTCAGGTGCGGTAGGCCCCATAATGACATCAACTTCTTCAAAGGCACGTTTAAAATCATCACTGATCAAACGGCGCAACTGCTGAGCTTTAATGTAGTAGGCATCATAGTAACCGGCAGATAACGCATAAGTACCGATCATAATGCGACGTTTTACTTCTGAACCAAAACCTTCACCACGAGAACGCTTATAGAGATCTTCCAAATCAATCGGGTCGTCACAGCGATAGCCGAACCGTACGCCATCAAAACGCGATAAGTTGGACGAACACTCAGCCGGCGCAACAACGTAATATGTCGGCACAGCGAGATGCGTATTAGGCAAACTAATTTCTTTAACCGTAGCCCCAAGCTTTTTGTACTCGGCAATCGCCTCTTCAACAGCCTTACCCACCGATGCATCCAGCCCTTCACCAAAGTACTCTTTAGGCAAACCAATGGTCAGGCCATCCAAGGAATCCGATAAATTCGCTGTATAATCAGGTACTTCACGCTGCGCACTGGTCGAATCACGCTCATCAAAACCGGCCATACAGTTCAGCATTAAGGCAGCATCCTCAGCGGTGCGGGTCATTGGGCCGGCTTGATCAAGACTCGATGCGAACGCAATCATGCCATAGCGAGAGACACGCCCATAAGTCGGTTTAAGTCCTGTAATACCGCACAGTGAAGCCGGCTGACGAATTGAGCCACCCGTGTCTGTTCCGGTTGAGGCCGGTGCAAGACGTGCGGCAACCGCCGCCGCCGAACCACCTGACGATCCGCCCGGCACCTTGTCTGTATTCCAGGGATTCTTCACCGCACCATAAAAACTGGTTTCATTCGATGAGCCCATCGCAAACTCATCCATATTGGTTTTACCCAACATAACGGATCCGGCTTGATTAAACTTCTCGATAACGGTGGCGTTATACGGTGAAACAAAGCTATCCAGCATTTTTGAACCACAGCTGGTTTTCACCCCTTTACTGCAGAAAATATCCTTTTGTGCCAAAGGGATACCCGTTAATGGCCCGGCTTCACCCGCTGCTATTTTCTGGTCTGCAGCCTTGGCCGCCATTAGTGCAGACTCATCAGAGACCGTGATGTAAGCATTAACGTGTGTATCGAGCTCAGCAATACGATTCAAATAACTCTGGGTTAACTCGGTGCTGGAGAATTCACCGGCTTTTAATGCCGCTGAGAGCTCACTCAATGTTTTATTATGCATAATCTCTAATTTCGGTAATTAACGATATAAAAGGTTTTTGAGTAAAAACGAGTTCACTCAATGACTTGTGGAACAAGGAATAAGCCTTTTTCTACATTTGGTGCGACACTTTGATAGTCATCACGATGATTTTCTTCGGTAACCGTATCTTCACGCAGGCGTTGCGCCATATCCAAAGGATGAGCCATGGGAGAAACATCTGATGTGTCGACCGCATTCATCTGTTCTACTAAACCGAGGATGTTGGATAATTCCTTTTCATAACTCGGAATATCAGCATCACTGATCGACAATCTGGCTAAATGGGCAATCTTTTTTACATCGTCTTGCGTTAGGGACATCTCAACTCCAATGCTTCAACCTGAAGACCACTTCGGGATTCAAATTAAATAATAATTCAGGATGCGAAACTTATCACAGTTAGCGCCTTGCCGAAAACCCTGTGCATTGTTAGAGTAACGCCATAATTCAGCACTATTTATGTAGCAAAAGGATAATTCCCAGTATGTTCAATTCCCTGCGTGGTCTGTTTTCCACTGATTTATCGATCGATCTCGGTACGGCCAACACCCTGATCTATGCTCGCAACCAGGGCATTGTCCTTGATGAACCATCGGTGGTCGCAATCAGACAAGACCGTGGTAACAATGGTGCAAGAAGTATTTCTGCGGTCGGTGCGGAAGCCAAATTAATGTTAGGTAGAACACCTGGCAACATCACTGCAATTCGTCCGCTTAAAGATGGTGTGATCGCTGACTTCGATGTCACTGAAAAAATGTTGCAACACTTTATTCATAAAGTTCATGAAACAAAATTTTTCCGTCCTAGTCCACGTGTTGTTGTTTGCGTTCCTTGCGGTTCAACAAAAGTTGAACGTCGTGCCATTCGCGAATCAGCGCTTGGTGCTGGCGCACGTGAGGTTTACTTAATTGATGAGCCGATGGCCGCAGCAATTGGTGCTGGCATGCCGGTTGGTGAAGCAAAAGGTTCAATGGTTCTCGACATTGGTGGCGGTACAACCGAAGTCGCGATTATTTCTTTAAACGGCATTGTTTATTCTGACTCTGTTCGTATTGGTGGTGACCATTTAGATGAAGCCATTATCAGTTATGTGCGTCGTAACTATGGCAGCCTGATTGGTGAGTCAACTGCCGAGCGAATCAAACTAGAAATTGGCACAGCCTTCCCTGCCAATGAAGTGAAAGAACTTGAAGTTAAAGGTCGTAATCTTGCCGAAGGTATTCCACGTAGTTTTACTTTAAATAACAATGAAATTTTAGAAGCCTTACAAGAACCTTTATCCGGTATTGTTAGTGCAGTGAAAAATGCCCTAGAACAAACACCGCCTGAACTCGGTGCTGATGTTGCTGAGCGCGGCATGGTCTTAACTGGTGGTGGTGCAATGTTAACTGACCTTGATAACTTACTCAGTGAAGAAACCGGCCTACCCGTTATTATTGCTGATGACCCTCTCACTTGTGTTGCACGTGGTGGTGGTACGGTATTAGAAATGATCGATGAACATGGCATCGACGTCTTTGATCTGGAGTAACACGCAGCAGGGGTTTAACCATTAAAACATTGTTCACACAGGGGCCACTACTCGGTACCCGTTTTATCCTGCTTATTATTGCAGCCGTTGTCATCATGACAATGGATCATCGTTATCACCATCTTGATACTGTGCGTGCAACTTTATCTCTTGTCATTGAACCAATAAGACAAATCATTGATCTGCCTTTTTCCCTGGCGGGTAACGTCAGTAAAAATCTGTCGTCTCGTTCAACCTTGCTGCAAAATAATGAAGAGCTACGTACAAAAAATTTATTACTCAAAGCACAGTTACAAAAATACGCTTCACTCAAATCAGAAAACATGCGACTACGCGAATTACTCGACTCATCGTTCAAGGTCGGTGATAAAGTCCTTATTGCCGAATTACTTCGCGTTGACCTTGACCCTTTTACACGCCGCATCGTCGTCAACAAAGGCAGTAATGATGATCTTTATCCCGGCCAACCACTGCTTGATTCAGATGGCATTATTGGTCAGGTTCTACAGGTCAGCCCTTTTTCCAGTAATGCCATGCTCATCACTGATCCCAGTCATGCGATACCAATACAGTTAAACAGTACCGGTCAACGTGCGATTGCCGTCGGCACGGGGCGACCCAATGAACTTGAGTTACTGCATATTCCAAGCAGTACCCAACTTGAAGAAAATGAACTACTGGTTTCTTCTGGTCTGGGAGGCATTTTCCCTGCCGGTTATCCTGTTGCACGTGTAATTCGTATTCTCAAACAACCGGGTGAACCCTACCTGGAAGTGATTGCTAAACCCACTGCACACCTGCAGCGCAGTCGTGAAGTACTCGTGGTTTGGCCGAGTGCAGGGCCGCAACTTGAACCTGCTGCGGAGGCCAAATAATGCCTGCACGTCATCAGGGTGGTGTCATCATCTTCATCAGCTTTGCACTGGCATTACTTTTAACCATGCTGCCACTACCAAGCTGGGCGCAAATATTTCGACCTGAGTGGGTCACACTCGTGCTTATTTACTGGTGTATGGCGCTACCTTCACGAATTAGTATTGGCTGGGCCTGGGCTGCTGGCATTATGCTTGATGTCACACTTGGTAACCTGCTTGGTTTGCATGCCTTATCCTTAACCATCGTTGCTTTTTTGACCATTAAATTATATCAACGTATTCGCGTTTACCCACTTGGCCAACAAGCACTTGCCGTACTCATTCTGGTAGCAATGAGCCAGTTATTAACGCTCTGGATTCTCGGCATAATCGGTTCGACACCGGGCAGTTGGACTTACTGGTTACCTTCAATTAGTAGCGCAATACTTTGGCCGTGGCTATTTGTTATTTTGCGTGGAGCACGTCGTCACTTTCGGGTGACATAAATCATGTTACGCAAACTACATATTAAAGACCACAGTAGCGAAGTACGATTATTTAAACAGCGCGCTATCATCGCCTTCATTGTTGTTGTTGTTATAATTTTCGGTATTGTTGGCCGATTGGTGTACTTACAGATCTTTAATCACCAACACTACTCCACCCTGTCACAAAAGAACCGCCTTAAAATTGTTCCTCTACCTCCCACACGAGGACTTATTTATGATCGTAACGGACTGCTATTAGCAAAGAACATTCCGTCATTCAGCCTTGAGTTAATACCAGAACAAGTAAACGATATTAAGGACACACTGGGTCGTCTCAGTAAACTCATTCCAATTAGTGACAGTGATCGAAAGCACTTTAGACGTTTAGTTAAGCAAAAACGTCGCTTTCAAAGTATCCCACTACGTTACCGACTTAACGAAGAAGAAGTTGCTCGCTTTGCTGTTAACCGACACCTCTTTAAAGGTGTCAGTATTCAGGCCCGTCTAATTCGTTACTATCCATTCGGCAAAGCAGGCGTGCATACCATCGGTTACGTTGGTCGCATCGATACACGAGAATTGCAACGCATTGATACGGCCGATTACAGTGCAACGACTCATATTGGAAAATTAGGTATCGAACGTTCCTATGAAGATGAGCTACATGGTCAAGTCGGTTATCAACAAGAAGAAGTTAATGCGCAAGATCGTACACTTCGTATTATTGACAAAACGCCACCTGTTGCCGGAAAAAACTTAACACTTAACATCGATATAAAATTACAAAGTTACGCTGATGAAGCACTAGGCGATTACCGTGGCTCAATTGTCGCGATTGATCCTAATAATGGCGAAGTATTAGCCTTCGTCAGTAAGCCTGGCTATGACCCTAATCCATTTGTCACTGGTATTGATAGCAAAAGCTATGCCGCCTTGCGTGACTCGCCTGACAAGCCTCTTTTTAATCGCGCCATACTGGGACAATACCCTCCCGGTTCAACCGTAAAACCCTTTATCGGTCTAGCTGGTCTGGATGCAGGTATCGCTAATAACAGTTTATTTTGCCCCGGCTGGTTTGAACTCGAAGGTGATGAACGACGCTACCGCGACTGGAAGAAACATGGTCATGGTGAAACGAATCTTGATAAAGCGATTGTTGAGTCCTGTGACGTCTATTTCTACGAGTTGGCTCAGCGACTACGTATCGACAAAATGTACCGTTTTATGAGTCTTTTTGGTTTTGGCAAAAAAACCGGCATTGATATTCTCGGCGAGCTTCCCGGACTTTATCCCTCTCGTGAATGGAAGCGTCGTAAACGCCAACAAGCATGGTTTCCGGGTGAAACCGTGATTACAGGAATTGGTCAGGGCTTTACCTTAACCACTCCGCTTCAACTTGCCTCGGCCACCGCTACCCTATCAATGAATGGGCTTCATTATCGCCCCAACATTGTTCATTCAATGCAAAGTAGCGATGATTCTGAACCCGTTCTCACACCTGCAACACGTTATAAATCGGTTCTTCTAAAAAATCCAAAACACTGGGAAACCATTAAACGCGCGATGAAACGAGTACTGCATAGCCCCCGCGGGACGGCACGCAGCAGTGCACAGAATGCGACTTATCAAATTGCTGGTAAAACCGGTACGGCTCAAGTCTTTGGTATCGCTCAAGATGCCGAATATAATGAAGAAGAAATTGATAAACGCTTACGCGATCATTCGCTGTTTGTTGGCTTCGCCCCCTTTGATAAACCTACTATTGCAGTGGCGGTGATTGCCGAAAACGGGGGCAGTGGCGGTCATGTGGCTGCACCACTTGCTCGTAAAGTCTTTGACGCGTATCTGTTAGGAAAGGGGCTATGATTACCGATAGTTATACTGGCACCAATCGGCGTCGCTATTCGCTTTCCGAGAGCTTGCATATCGATGCACCACTGATGATCGGCTTGTTACTGACGGCGGCACTGGGGCTTGTCATCCTTTATAGCGCCGGCAACCAGAATGAAGCCATCCTCTTTCGTCAACTAACACGTCTTGCCGTCGCCTTCGGCATCATGGTGATGATTGCGCAAATACCACCGCAACAATTACGTTTCTGGACACCTTGGCTATTTGCGATTGGCATTATTTTACTCATCGCAGTGCTGACATTTGGCGAGGGGAAAGGCGCAACACGTTGGCTAGATCTTGGATTTGTCCGTTTTCAACCATCAGAGATCATCAAAATCACTCTGCCGATGGTACTTGCCTGGTATTTAGCAGATTCACCACTACCGCCCAAACCTTCACGAGTGATTGTCTGCCTGATACTCATTGTGGTGCCCACACTACTGATTGCCAGACAACCCGATCTGGGTACATCACTGGTCATCGCCAGTTCCGGTATTTTTGTCATGCTGCTATCGGGGATTCGCTGGCGCTTTATTTTCAGCGCCATGTTTGCCGGCATTGCTGCTGCACCCTTACTTTGGTATTTCATGCATGACTACCAGCGTCAACGTGTCCTGACCTTTCTAAACCCGGAACAGGATTTACTAGGTTCAGGCTGGCATATTGTTCAATCCAAAATTGCGATTGGTTCCGGTGGTGTCTATGGCAAAGGCTGGTTAAACGGCACCCAATCGCACCTGGAATTTCTACCCGAGCGCTCCACCGACTTTATTTTTGCTGTTTTTGGCGAAGAATTTGGCCTAATGGGTATTTTGGTTCTGCTTACCCTCTACCTGTTCATCATCGCCCGCAGTTTGTATATTTCAGCCCAAGCTCAAAACACTTTCGGTCGTCTGGTCGGTGGCAGTATCGCAATTACCTTTTTCTTCAATATTTTCGTTAATATCGGCATGGTGACAGGTTTACTACCCGTTGTTGGCCTGCCTTTACCTTTAATCAGTTATGGGGGCACATCAATGGTGACGTTAATGATCGCTTTCGGTATCCTCATGTCATTGCACACTCACCGAAAATTGTTGTCACAATAACAAGCCAACTAAAATTAGGATGAACATGTCTCAATACATAAAAATACTTCTCGCTATACTCAGCCTTAATCTGCTTATGAGCACGACTGTTGTTGCGGAAGACCTGAATCAGCGTAAAGATGTTCAATTGTTTATCAAAGAAATGCAGGATAAGCATGGTTTTGACAAAGCCACCCTGGAAAAGCTTTTTTCTAAAACCCGCATGCAGCCATCGATCATCAAGGCGATTTCTCGTCCAGCAGAGAGAAAACCCTGGCACAAGTACCGGCCTATTTTTATCACTCAATCACGCATCGATCTGGGTGTTGAGTTCTGGGACAAACATGAAAGCTTGTTGAATCAGGCGCAACAAAAATACGGGGTTGCTCCTGAAATTATTGTCGGCATTATTGGCGTTGAAACACGTTACGGTCGTCATACTGGCAAATACCGTGTGATTGACTCTCTCTCAACACTTGCCTTCAACTACCCTCCTCGCGCCAAATTTTTCCGCAGCGAACTCAAACACTACCTGCTGATGACGCGTGAAGAAAAAGTCGACCCGCTTTCGTTAAAAGGCTCTTATGCCGGTGCAATGGGACAGCCTCAGTTTATTTCCAGTAGTTTCCGCAGCTATGCGATTGACTTTGATGGCGATGGCAAGCGGGACATCTGGAATAACACTGCTGATGCTATCGGCAGTGTCGCCAATTATTTTGTCCGCCATGGCTGGAAACCCGGCGAAAAAATCACACAGACCATTAATCCTTCAAGCAACACCGATAAACAACTGCTAAAAGAGAAAAAACTCAAGCCTGCTCACAGCATCAGCAGCCTACGCCAAAAAGGCTTTACTGATATCGATAAGACAATCAATGGTGATGCGCTTGCAGCGGTGATCAACCTTGAAGGTACAACTGCTCCTGAACATTGGTTAGGACTCAATAATTTTTATGTCATCACTCGCTATAATCACAGCGCACTCTACGCGATGGCCGTTTATCAATTAGCAGAACAGATACGTCAACGTCGTCAGGAAACAAAGAGTGATGCCGATGCATAAACAACGCCATTTTGGTCTGGTTTTATTCATTGCGAGCCTGTTAAGCGGCTGTGGTAGTTCACCGACTATTTTTGAGCCCGCTGATAGTGCCCCAAGCGAACACCGCGACTTATCCAATGTACCCGATGCTGTGCCACGTGATGAACCACGTAGCCGTT
>Ga0316207_10000717_pt1 | contig 48249 bp, 19 predicted proteins | sample 6weekpyrite_MG_FD_204943 | JGI IMG/M metagenome (GOLD analysis project Ga0316207, IMG submission 204943) | Microbial mat bacterial communities from mineral coupon in-situ incubated in ocean water Damariscotta River, Maine, United States -... | ecosystem: Environmental > Aquatic > Marine >... | reverse complement strand
TCGTCTAATGGTACATTCCAAAAAACGACTTTTGATAATGCAGATAATCTCATGAGAGGGACAATATCTGTTGGTAAACTGCTGTCTTGAAGACGCAATGTGGTTAATGTAAATGGTAAGTTAGATGGTGGGTCTGATAGTGGATATAGATCTATGTTCAAATCCACTTGTATGGTTAATTCACTTAACGCGGATAAAAAGTGAATCCCAGTTAAATTCCTGACTACCCCACCAGTACAATTTAGTACAAAAATTGCAGCAACATTATTGGCATTGGAATCATTAATACACGTTCGTAATACTGGATCAGGCACTTGAAGGTCAGTCACAAGCGCAATAACTTCGATAGGTATTTCACCGGTTTTTTCGCCAAGCACACCTGAAGCACTTTCGGCTTGCACAACATAATAATAAGTTTCGCCAATTGTTGCACTGAAACTAACAATGTTATCCGTAAAATAGGATTGAATCGGCGCATTAGCCGCACCACCGGGTGTGGTGGAACTTCGTAAGGCATAACGTGATGCACCTGGTACTGCATCCCAATATAAACTTACTGTCCCGTTAAACGAATCACCCTGAAAATTGGTTGGTGCTGGTAATAATGTTGCACTCGTCGTAAAAGGGACTGCGGGCGAAGAGATATTGCCTTCTCCACTAACATTTTCTGCAGTTACCACCGCGAAATAATTGGTGCCAGGATCCAATTTAGCAACCGACAGCGTTGTTGTTGCGCCACTATTGGAAAACAAATAAGTCGATTTATTGACTGAATTATTGTTGCCAATATAAATATTATAAGTAGACGCATATTGCACGTTATTCCACGATAAGGTAACTGACGTCTCGTCGACATTTCCGAGTGTTACATTCAGTGGCGCTGTTGGTATTGGCGGATATATCGTTCCTTGATATACATTGGAATCGGCCCCTGGTTTCCCCAAGGCATTATCACCAACAACAATAAAATTCGGTGTGCCTCCAAAAATAGTGGTGTCATACACAAATTGTATATCGGAAGTTTTTCCCACTTGTGAACCTCTAGTAAATACACCTTGTTCATAATTACCTTTATATATTCGATATTCAACTGCACCAGTGACGGCAGTCCAACTCAAACTAACCTGACCGATGCCGTCAACACCGGACAAAACCGGCGCTGCTGGTATCGGAAAAACTTCAACATCGAGATTTGCGGATACATTTCCAATATTAACAAAGACGGTTGCGACACCGACACCATCAGCGTCCACCAATCCTTTTGAATCCACATCGTTACTTACCAAAGCAACAGAGTTGTCACTAGAGGACCAAGTCACCAAATCGGTAGCATCTGCAGTGGTTTGATCAGAAAAGTTGGCTGTCGCACTGAAAAACGTTTTATCATTATGCGACATTTGATTGAGACCAGTAATACTAAGCCCAGTCAAAATCGCTGTTGGAATCGCGTTAATTTCAGAACTCAGAGTACTATCACCGGCTGGATTTGCTGCTTTAATTGCGAAAAAATAGGCCGTATTATTCAATAAATTATTAAAGGTCAATGTATGATCTGGTGTATTAACTTGTTGTGAATCTTCCGCATTGGCGGAATTTGCATTACCTGAAACCGTAGACAAATATACGGTATAGGATTTCGCATCCGTTACGGCATCCCAATCCAATGTAATGGAACGATCGCCAGCGGTTGCAATAAAATTAATTGGTGTAACGGGTATATCGTAAACGCTAATGGCAAAATCTTTTTCGTAAAGAACACCTATATCACTCACCGCAACTAACGTGACGTTGTAATTTCCATTTTGTGATGGTACACCGCTGATTTCACCTGAGCCGGAATTAATCGCTAATCCAGCTGGTAACGTATCGCTATCTTTTAATTGCCATTCTGAAATGGTTTCGTTACCAGACGTCGTGGGAGTGAAACTGTAATCCGCACCGACAACAGCATCGCCAGGTGTTCCACTAATGGTAAAAGTTAATTCCACCACATTTACTGTGCGAGTTACTTCATCCGCAGCAAGATTCAATGTGTCACTTGCATTGTAGAGTATGGTATACGTACCAACAGTATTCACATCCACTGGATTTGTTACCGTTACAGTTAACGGACCATCCTCCGCATCTGTCGCAGTCGCACCGGCGTCATTATAGGGTTTTGTTTGTATGACATCGATAGTCTCTCCACCGTTAAGCGCAATGAGCGGTTTTTGATTGGCAACGACATTGACGACACGTGTTTTGGTTATTGCTGGTTTTCCCTGACTGTCCATGACGTTATATGTAAGCGTATAACTTGCGATGGTATTTGTGTTGACACTACCACTCACTTGTATTGAGCCTGTTAGATTTCCATCGTGATCATCACTCGCGGTTGCGCCTGGGTCAGAGAATGTTTTCCCTTGAGTAATCGATATTGAGTTATCCCCTAGCAGCGTTATAACCGGGGGATTATTTTGTAATACCGTGACGGTACGTGTTTTTTGTGTGGCAGCTTTACCTTGAGCGTCACTAACATCGTAAGTCAGAATATACGTTCCTGGAAAATTAGAATTAACGCTGCCGCCACTGAGTATGTTATTACTTAGGTCGCCATCGTGATCATCAATCGCCGTTGCGCCAGCATCAGCATAAGTTTGGCCTTCAATGATATTTAGCGTGCTAGAACCTAATACGGTTATGGTTGGGGGATTGTTTCCTACTACAATTACAGTTCGAGTCACTTCCGTTGCAGATAAGCCTAATCTATCCTGCACATTATAACGAACTATATAGGTGGCAGGTTGGCTAGTGTTTACCGGATTAGTCACTGTCAATAAATTACTGATATCACCATCATGATCATCAAGTGCTGTTGCACTTTGGTCGACGTAATTCTCACCTTCAATTATTGTAATGCCAGCTGGGCCATTGCGCGTTATAACAGGAGGGTTATTGGCAACGACTGTGACAGTTCTTATAACTTGAGTCGCAGGTCTTCCACCAGAGTCATTGACGTTATAAGTGACCTGATATACTCCTGCAATATTACTATCAACATTACTAGCAATATCTATTTGATCTTGATTTATCGCTCCATCTTCTGGGTCGCTTGCGTTGGCACCTAACTCAACATATGTCTCACCTTGAATTAGCTGAATATCGGATAGACCATTTAAGGTAATGCTTGGTGGATTGGGATTATCAACTGTAACAGTTCTAATACGTTGCGTTGCAGCTAATCCTTGGGAATCCGTTACATTATAATAAAGAAGATACATTCCAGGTATGTTTGTATTAACCGAACCAGTGATATCTATTTGAAGTGTTGCATCATCGTCTTCTGCATCAGTCGCTGTTGCCCCTGGATCAACAAAATTTTGATATTGAGTAATCGTTAGTGGATTGTCACCAACAAGATTGATAACAGGTGCTGTATTGTAAACTTCAATGGTTCTCACGGCAGGAATCGCTGATAAACCCTGATCATCACTTACAGTATACGTTACGGTGTAAGGGCCAGTCTTATTAACATCAACATTTTCTAATCCACTAACACTGATGCGTGAAGATAGAATTTCATCATCATCGTGATCATCGAAAGCACTTGCACCTAGATCAGAATAGGGACGCCCCTGGATATGGCGTAGTGGATTAGCACCGTTGATACTAATAGTTGGTTTAGTGTTATCTAAGACAATAACTGTTCTTATCGCAGTGTCACTTTTACCACCGGTATCATCAACGTTGTAGGTTATGAAATAGGTTCCAGATTCACTCGAATTAACACTTCCACTGACAATAATTGATTCGGTCAAATCACCATCTTCTATATCCGTTGCGGTTGCGCCGAGTTCTGAATAAGTTTCCCCTTCAATCAATGTTACACTACTGTCACCATTTAACGTTATCACTGGCGCATTAGGATTAACTACTGTGACGGTTCGGATTTTTTCATCAGCTGCCAGGTTTTGCGAATCCGAGGCATTGTAAAATACGTAATATTCCCCAGGCGTCTGAATATCGATATTGTCAGTAATGATCAATTTATTATTGATTAACCCTTCTTCAGGGTCATTTACGGTTGCACCGTTTTCATCGTAAGTCTCATGTTGGATAATGGTTATTGTACTGTTACCGATAAGTGTAATGACGGGTTGATTATTATAAACCTCGACGGTTCGAACGACTTGATCTGCTGCTAAACCTTGTGAATCGGTGACATCATAGGTAATTTCATATATTCCTATCGCATTAACGGTAACCGAACCGTTTGTTATTACCGCTGAATTCAAATCATTGTCGTTGTCATCATTAACGGTAAATCCCGGATCAATAAATTCGAACCCTTGAATATGTAATAGAGAAATTCCTCCGTTTAAACTGATTTTGGGTTTTGAATTTGGGATAACAGTGACATCTCGGATTGCTGAGTCATTTAAATAGCCATCCGTTACAGTATATGTAACGGTGTAATCACGTGGAACATTGGTATCAACTTGGTTATCCACCGCTATGTTATTGGTTAAGTCACCATCTTCAGCATCATCAGCGGTAGCACCTGAATCGATGTACACATCTCCTTGAATAACTGAATCCGGATTCGAACCTTGTATCGTAATTGTTGGCGCAGTATTGGTTACAGTGATTCGTCGCGTTTTTTGAAGTGCTGGCAAACCTTGGGAATCTACTACGTCGTAATATAAATTGTACGTTCCAGGAACGGCAGTATTCACATTATCTCCACTGATTATAATACTTGAAGAAATATCACCATCTTCTGCATCAGTGGTGATAGCTTTAAGTTCGGTGTATGTTGAATACTGTACGAGTGAAATGTTATTCGAGCCGATTAGTGTTAATACAGGTTCGGTATTATAAACTTCCACCGTTCTAACAACGGGATCCGCAGCCAAGCCTTGCGCATCGCTTACGGTATATGTAAGTGCATAAAAGCCCACTTGAGTGTAATCTACTGTGCCACTCACCTGTATTGAATTGCTGAGAGCAGTATCATCGTCGTGGTCATCTCTTGCGGAGTAACCGGGATCAATAAATTCTTGTCCTTGAATATGACGAATACTATTACTCCCTGTTAATGTAATAACAGGTTTTAAATTTTCAATAACATCAACTACGCGTATCGCTGGAACGGCTGCTGATCCATCATTGTCTACAACGGTATAAGTGACAGTATGACTTGCACCAACTATCGCGGTATCCACATCAATCGTTGTTACAATTCCAGTTGTTATGTCTCCGTCTTCTGGATCTGATGCAGTCGCGCCTTGATCAACATAAATATCTCCTTGAATCACTGTAGTGGGATTTTCACCTGCTATGCGGATGGTTGGCGTTCCTTCATTGATTACATTAACCGTTCGCGTAATTGTATTGGCAGCAAGCCCAAATCTATCGACAACATTGTATGAAATATCATAAGATCCTGTTTGGGTAGTAACAACTGATCCGCTGATAACGATCTCTTCTATGTTTATATTACCATCTTCAGCATCGAACGCCGTTGCTCCCTCCTCTGCATATTCTTGTGAATTTTTTACAAGTGTTATGGGATTTTCTCCGTTCAAACTAATAACGGGGCGAGTATTGTAAACTTCCACATCCCTGATAATCGGATTTGCAGAGAGTCCTAAACTATCTGCTACGTTAAACGTAACAGTATAAAATCCTGTTTGATTTACATTAACGGTGCTAGTTGATTCAATGGATGTACTGATATTCCCATCCTCATTATCACTTGCCGTTGCACCTTCATCAATGTATGCCTGTCCTTGTTCTACTCTGATGCTGGATAAACCAGTCAGGGTGATAACAGGTTTATTATTCGCGACAACTATTACGGTGCGGGTGACTTCCGGTGCAGCGAGTCCACCACTATCGGTAAAATTATATCTTATGGAATAAGTTCCCAAGGTATCAACATCAACAGTCCCATTGATTATTATCAAATCTTCCAAAATGACACCATCTTCTTCATCAAAAGCAGTTGCTTTCAATTCGAAATAAGATGTTCCTTGAACAATTGTGACATCAGACTCCCCGTTTAAGGTAATCGTAGGTGCGTTTCTATTTACCACATTCACGGTTCTTATTACTTGTGTTGCGGCTAGATTAAATTTGTCTTTGACGTTGTAAAATACCTGATATGTACCCGGCACAGCTGTATTGACCTGACCGGTTATTTGAATTGAATCTGGCTCGAAAGTCCCATCTTCTGCATCAGTTGCAGTCGCACCGGATTCTACATAAATTTCACCTTGATTAATGGTCAAAGGATTGTCACCACCTAAGGTTATAGAGGGTGGTGTATTGTAAACTTCAACTTGGCGTATTACTGAATCTGCAGCCAAGTTTAAACTGTCAACAGCAGTGTATGTAATTGTGTAAAAACCAGTAACATTGGTATCGACGGGATTGTTTGTTGTTACACTTATCTCACCATCTTCAAAATCCAAGGCAGTCGCGCCTTCATCTAAATAAGGGTTACCTTGTGCGATACGAATGGAATCGCCACCCACTAAATTAATGGTCGGTTTTCGGTTAGGTACAACATTAACAACACGTGTTACTTCAATGGCTGCAGACCTGGCGGAATCAGAAACATTATAGGTAACTTGATAATTACCCAGAACGTTACTATTTACATTACTCACTGTTTCAATTTGATTTGTTAAATTTCCATCTTCATTATCCAGTGCTGTCGCGCCCGCATCGGTATACTCAGTTCCTTGGGTAACGGTTACCGGATTTTCCCCTAATAAAGAAATAATAGGCTGATTTGGATTAGAGACGTTAACAAGACGCGTTACAGTTGTAGCAGCCAAACCGAGGCTATCTGTTACATCGTATGTGATTGAATAAGTATTGGGGACATTGCTGTTGACCTGGCCATTGATTGATATTTTGTCGACCGTTAAATCACCATCTTCCGCATCATTCGCAGTTGCACCAAGTTCAACATAAGCTTGACCTTGAATGAGATTGATTGGATTGCCGCCATTGAGTGTAATAACAGGCGGTGTATTATAAACTTCGACAGATCGAACAACCGGTTCCGCTGCTGTTCCTAAATTGTCAACAAGGTTATAAGTAACGGTATAATTACCAATTAAACTGGTATCAACTAGATTATTTGTCTGAATTTTATTTGTTAAATCTCCGTCTTCTTTATCAAACGCCGTTGCTCCAGCATCCTCATAAACACTACCTTGTACGACTCGAATCGGATTATTTCCAACGAGGGAAATGGTTGGTTTTTCGTTACCGATTACCTCAACTGTGCGAATAACCGTTTCAGCTTTTTCACCACCACTATCGGTAACATCATAGGATATTTTATAGGTTCCAATCGTTGCCGTATCGACATTGCCTATCGTAATAATTTGCTCAGTCAGGTTACCGTCTTCTGCGTCTGACGCCGTTGCGCCTGCATCATTATAAGATTCTCCGAGAAAAATGCTTTCGGGGTTGTTACCATTTAATTGAATAATGGGTTTTGCCACGTTTATCACATTGATTGTTCGTGATATTTGATTGGCAGCTAATCCAAAGGAATCTGATACGTCATAAAATAATTTGTATGTGCCTGGTATACTTGTATCCACACTTCCTGACACAATGATTTTATCAAGAGCAATATCTTTATCTTCAACATCAAATGCAGTAGCACCTGCATCGCTATAGGATTCATGTTGTGTAAGATTAACAATGCTGTCACCGATTAACGTGAGTCTGGGTTGGGTATTATAGACCGTTACTTGACGAGTGATTTGTGGTGCAGCAAATCCAAAGGAATCTGTAACATCATAGGTAACCATATACGTACCAGTCACATTGGTATTAACCGGGTTTTGGATGACAAGAGATAAACTAATATCGCCATCTTCTTCATCTGTTGCTACGCCTCCAGCATCATTATATTCAGTGCCCTGTAAAATTCTAATGAGGGGTGAACCAATCAATTGGACGGTAGGCGGGTTATTATTAAAAACGTTAACAAGTCGGATTTTCTCTTCAGCAATTAATCCAAAATCGTCGGTTACATTGTATTGAATAATATAATTTCCCACTTGTGTGGCGTCTACTGCTCCGTTTTGTACTATTTTGTCAGAAATATCCTCTCCGTTAAAATCAATGGCGCTAGCACCAGGTTCAGTATACGTTTGTCCAATGTATAAGGTTATTGTATCCGGTCCTTGAAGTGATATTTCAGGAATTGCGACGGATTCCGTTTCAAATTCAACGACAAAAGGTTGGTCCATAATGTTATTGGCAAAATCAGCCAAACCATGCACCAGTAGAGTGTAAGTGCTGTTGTATCGTAAAGACGATAAAGGAATGATTTCTAAATCAAGGCCATTAAGGTGCACTTGATAATCTGGTGTTTCACTACCATTTGACGTGAGCTGTATACTCGTTTTATTTACGCTTTGTGGATCAACCGCTTCTGATAGGGTTAACTTAATTGGTTGATCGATTGATAGTGCTTTAAACAGTATATTGTTGGATTCATTTTTAACAGTCGGTGGAATAACATCTAGCTCTGCTGAAGCAGAGGTTTTGATATGAATCAAAGGAGATAAATTGCCTTCTCCACCTGCGTTCATCGAACTGAGTGCAAAATAATAATCGGTATCCGCTAACAAGCCCTGTTGTGTGAATTGATTTCCGCGTATGAATCGTTGAACTGTGCCGCCTGGTAAAGTCAATACCTCCTTGTTTGTTGAAAAGGGACTTCGTGCAAAATAAATCATATACTCATCAGCATTTATGATATTTTGCCATGATATGCTGATTGAATTGGCTTGAATAGTGAACTGTATATTTTCCGGTGACTGAGGTGGCAATGGTAAAAGATTTGGCATTGCGGCAACGATTGCAGATGGTTCACTTTCCCCTTCTGAATTGATCGCGGTAACATAATAAAAATGAGTTGTGTCCTGGTCTAAATTTTCGTGAATAAATTCGATATTTTCGGTATTGGAAAGTAAACTTGCGTTTGAAATATTATCTATGGCACTTTCAAAAGAATATACGTTATAACTAATGGCGCTATCCACGGATTGCCATTTGATATTAATTGCTCTATTGGCGCTGGCCGCAGAAATTTTATTAGGCACATTTGGTTTTACACTTTGCGGTGTTGCAGCAAGCTGAACTGATGGTTGACTCGTTCCTAAAGAATTTTTTGCCGCAATTGAAAAATAATACGTTGTGCCATTATTCAATCCCAAACGATTTGTTGAAATACTCGTAATACCGGTATATACCACCCCACCTTTTTTTGAATTGATGTTATCTGAATTAGCCCCCGGTTCTTCCGCCATATAGACAATATATTCATCAACGTTAGTTGCCGAATCCCAGCGTAACGCAACCAAGCCATCGCCAACCTGTGCTGAAAAATTTTGTGGTATCCCCGGTGTTTTTACGATTTCTTTAATTTCAGCAGAGACAACTTGACTGATGGGGCTGCTACCCTGTAACGTTACAGCGATTATTCGAAAATAATGGATTTTCCCAATTTGTGCATTATTAAATACATAAGATAATTGTGCGATATCCGAGATTTGGTTGGCAAAGAATGGATTAACATCTGGATCGTCATTACTCCAGTAAAGGGTGTAATTGATTGCGTTATTTATTTGATCCCAATTTAAATGGATATTTTCGTTATTTACTTCAGCAGTAAAATTAGCTGGAATCGGGATGGTTTCACTTTTTTTCGCTAATCGGGTAACAAAGCGGTATTCACTGGACATAAAGGATTTGTTATTGTTAGCGATAGCAGCAATGACAAAATAATAGGCCTTATTTGTTTGTAAGGTATCTAGTTTGGCTTCTGCAGTTTTTATATTTGCAACAATCGTATTGTTGTCGCGACTTATATTATTTAATATGCCACTTTCTTCGGAATAATACACTCGATAAGCAGAGGCACCTTTCACTGGAGACCAACGCAAAATAACGTTATCCTCGTGTAATATCACCTTGATATCGGTTGGCGCTATAATGGAATCTAACTGTGAATAATCATTGCTACTGTTATCGCCAGGTTCACCCTGACCACAAGCAGACAAAATAATAATACTCAGAACAAACCAACTTATAATGAGTAAGTTTCTAAGGGTAAATTGTTTAAATTGAGTGTTCATGCTGATTTAAAATGTTACCTCCCAACGCCCGCCAAATGAAAAATTATTGACGGCATAAAATTCCCGACCAACAATTGTTTCAAAGCGAAAATAAGTCGAAATACCGCGAGGTAGCACCAAACTAATTCCTTGTGCGCTGGAAAAATAATTTGCGTCTAGTTTTTCAGTATTGACGGTAAAATTCGAGGTTTGATTAGAGTTTGCAAAACGACCATTAATTTGATTGGCATCGTTTTTAAATTCATGTTCCCAGCTAAATGACAAAAATGGAATTAACACAGCCCACCGCGTACTATGCGCGTAACTAACTTGTGCACCGACGGAACTGGAAAGGTTTTCGAGTTTTTGCTCATCAATCGAAAGATTGAGTTCTTCTCCCCCGGTTTCTGTGAAAGAATCAATTTTACTCTTTGCATAATTCATATGTGCAAACAGAGAAAGCAGCAATGCCTTATCATTTAGCTCATAACCACCACCCGCACTGATGGCAGTGATGTTGCCTTGGGTATCACTACTGGCGACCCGTTGTACTTGATTGCCACCCAATGTGTAATTGATATTGCGCTTCATATCATATTGAAGATTGCCAAAACTGGCGGTCGAATCCAGGTAAAATTGAGACGTAACATAGTGACTGCCATAAAGTGCGATATTTTTACCATTGGCATCCAAATTAGCACCATTGTTAGAAATATTGACTTCACTTTTGGAAAGGCCAATTGCCACACCAACAAAACTGTTTCGCCGAAGACGGTAATCGCCACCAAATGTTAATCCATAACTGTCAAATTCAAAACCATCTTCATTGTTCGAATTATCGCGCGTTCCCACGGAATAATTGCCGTTAACAAAAAGCCCTAGACGATTACTTAATAATCCGGGTATTTCTGTTTGATTTTCATCAACGGAAAATAGACTATTGCTTAACTCAGTTAGCACATATGAGGGAACCACTTGATCATTAATTTTTAACGCAAATTGCCCCAACGAGATGGATTCAGAGCCTCTTCTAACCGCTGATAGTCGAGAGGCAATATTTGCCATTTGTTGTCCACTGATAGTGCTTGTCACTGCGCTTTGCACTGCAACTTCTTCCGGGCTGATTTCCCGTAACGCGGTTGCGGCTTCTTCAGTTTGCCCATTAACTATCGCATTTTGCAGTTCAGTGCATCGTTCCAATAAGGCTTGTTGTTCTGGGCTTAGACCTGTTTGGTTACTTAACAATTCTGGGCAAACTGAATCAAGCGTGTTCGCCAATTCTTGCTCAGGTGTGCCAGTGTTAATTGCAGCACCCAGACCTGCTGTTATTTGAAATTCTTGTTTTACCAAACTGCCTGATAATAATTCACTGGCTTCCGCTCTCACAGTAAATTGACTAACAACATTACCCACAAATACGGTAACACTGGTTTGTCCATTACTATCAGTTTGTGTGGTTTGTTCCAAAACGTTGGTTGCGCCATTAATTATGAAAGAAGCGCCTTGTTGCGTATTTGAAGATGGCAAGGATTGTTGAACAAACCAAGAAACGTTTGCATTGGTTAAAGGTGAACCGTTTTGTAACAATTGGACTGTTATTTCTGCGTTACTGTTTAATTCACGATTGATTGAATTTTGACTCAGCGCTCGTAATTCGATCCCCGATGTTTCATCAATGTGCGTACTTCTTGATGATATTTTTTTATATTCAAATGAGGATGCATGGGTTTGAAATAGTATTAACAATACAATGCAAATTGTGTATTGCTTAATTGATGATGTGTAATTATCCATTTTTAACGACTATGTTGTTTTAATAACAGCCATTCCTGTGGCTGTTTACAGATTCCCCGATAGTTAAAGATTATAAAACCTTAGGCTATCTCCTTAAAGCAAAACGTAAACAAAGATCGGAGTATTATCCTAGATTCCGATAAATCGTTATATAGATATTTTGGTTTTAAAAACAAAATGACCCCCAGTAAGTGAATAATATTGAAATGTTATGAAATTGTCTGTGATGTAAATCACTGATAAAAACCACATTAGATACTTAATGTAATAAAGTTAATGTTGTTTCTTAAATAATGACCAAACGTATTTGAATTGCTGTGTTAGCATGATGATAAAATAACCACAAACGATTTAGTTTAGTTATTGCTCAGGGGGAAATGAGCTAACTTTTTCTTTTCATATTCAAATTGAGGGAAAGAACAAATACCAAATATTTTCAAAAATATGCCATCCGTCCGTCAATTTACTTTAAGTGCAGCATAAAATTCTACGCATCAATTATATTCCCAAATCAAAAAATAACTGGTTAACATGCATAAAAAAACTATTTGGATACACACAAAATCAACTAGATTCCTTGATATCAAAACATCATCGTGTATGCTGTTTTTAACCCAAAAAAGGATCAAAGCTAATACAATGCTCAATTTTAGTCATCTTAGTAAATTGGTGCTTCTTGTTATACAAATTTTATCTACTTTATTGTTTTTTACTTTAAGTAATACCGCTATTGCTGAGCCTAGATATTCCTTACGTATTGTTCCTGTCCCCCTCCCATATCAACCCGGTTGTCGTTTTCCAGGTTGCTTCAAGGGCACGTACACTTACCCAGACACAGTTGTGAATATTAATAACAAATCTGATGTTAGTTATAATTATTCGAATTTGTATCAAAAAAGTCGACGGGATACTGTTCCGACGGTATATAACGCCGATTATCTGTTTAGAGGACCCAGTATTGACGATTTTGAAAGTGGAATATACGACATTAATGATAACGGCATAGCGGTTGGGAAATCCCTCGACAAAGGACTATTTTTTAATTTCAAAAAACAAGATACCAAATATTTGGAAAAATTATTACCGCAATTACCCTCTCCAGATAACCGGATACATTATGCCACAAGCATCAACAATGAAAATGTGATAACCGGTGCGGGGCAACTAACAGAAAATATTTATGACGACTCTGGAGAATTACTAGAATCTGGGCCCTACCACGCAATACTCTATTTACGACCCGATTTCTATCCCTTGGATCTTGGCACCCTTGGTACTTCTCCAAACAATAACAGTTATGCTCAGGATGTTGTGAGTTTGATTAATAATATCAACGAAGAAATTCACTATGTTGTAGGTTATTCCGAAATTGATTCCTTGAATCCGCTAGACACGAAAGTCGAACATGCATTTTTATATGAAACGGGTAAAGAATTGAAAGACCTCGGTTTTGATTATGCGGGGGATGACAACACAATTTCAAGTCGAGCCTATGCCATTAACGTAAATTCAACGAACGATATAATGATAGTAGGCTCCCGCGATGGCGACAAAAACGGAGCAGAATCACCCGTTTTATTTTTTAATGACAGGGTCATTGAGCTCGATAATATGAATCCACCGAGGGAAGGGGTAGCCCTGGATATAAATGAAAAGGGCCAGATTGTTGGATGGTACAACAACAGCGAAGGACAAAAGCGTGGATTTTTATACGAAGATGAAGACTTTTATGATCTTGAAAATGGAAAATTTTACGATTTGAATGATATAACGTCCACTAATTGGGTAATCATAAAAGCAACAAGTATAAACAAACATGGACAAATCAGTGGTATCAAAACCCAAACTTTAAATTACGGTTCTGGGCCTTATATATTAGACCCAGGCCTGCAAAATCTAAAACAATTACCCTCGATAGTGGGCCCAAAATCAGAGCAAGCTGTTTCTTCATTTGAGATTGTTGCTAAAAATGATAGATGGTTAGTTACCCTAAAAAATAAAAATATGTTACGCATTTTTGAAAATATCGGAAACCATTGGCAATATTCAACGGAATTTCCTGTCGAAACGCTAGAAAGTAGTAATTCAAATATTTCTCTAAACAATAATTCTATCGTCGTAGCATCAAATAGTTCCGTAGATTTATATACATGGGTCAAAGGGGAGCAATGGGATAAAATAAATATTATCGATATATTATTTAATAATAGTGTTCAAATACCGGAAAAAGATGCAGATGAACCGTACTATGCTGCGATAGATAACAATTCGCTTATAATCTCTCGACGACATTATATTTTTGAGGGTCAACGTTATAATGGTCAAGTTTGGGCTCTGGAGAAAATCGATAATGTCTGGACTTGTTTAAATAGTGATGAGTTAACAGGTGTCTGCAATGAAATCCCTCCGCCTGCCGATACACCTGACGGTGATTATCCATCAGAAGTTTTGTTTCACCAAGGGAAACTATTTTTTACCAATATAGGAACCGGTAGCACCATTGGAGGTTTTTTTATTAAAAATGACAGTCAATGGGTCTTGCAAGAAACAATAGAATTCAATCATTCGTTAGATTTAAGCATTTATCCAAACTATCGCATGAAATCATTGAATTCGGTATTTTCAGGCAACTTATTACTACAGTTCTACTACAGTTTTCCATTGACCCATAATATTTTCACGGGATATACCATTGTAATTTTCGATCTATCAGGTGAATACCCCAGAGTATCCGCAAGAATTCCAGTTGACGAACCCATACTGAGTTTTTCTTTTGAAAATAGTATAATTACGGTTACCACCAAACAACATCAATTGAATCAATTGAGAATTTTCAGAAAAAATGAACTGCTAAATCTTTGGCAAGAAATTTACAGTGAAAAAATTATCGCTGACAGATCACGATATAAAACTGAAACCCTAACCTTAAACACCTATTTTGATAATGGAGTATTAATGTTGCCTGCGTTTGAAAACTCAAATACAAATAGTGGCAGTATAAAGCGATATTATTTGTGTGATGAAAAAAAGGAAACATGTGAAACATCAGACATTAGCCACTACGATATTGAATTTATCAATGAAGAAATTGCGGAGCCGATATCCAAACCACAATTGGAATATAAAGTCAGAATTCACAATTCCAACATTGAACCATCGAAGGAATACCGCCTAGAGGTCGATTTTAGAATCCTTTCAACAAATGAAAATCAATTTGTTGATGCGATTAACACAAAGAATTGTTTGAATCTACCACCAAAAATCCTTTGTTTAATGCCGCCATTGGAAAGTGAATCGTTCCGAGAAATCACTTTTTATTCTAATCAGGGGGCTTATACAGGTATTCATGATATCGACTTTACATTAGAACCAGCATTTTTAGACGATAATGTTTTACCCATAGAACAAACCTATAGAAAATTTGTGGTAGAAAATCTGCCACCGGATATCACTCTGTCTTATCCACCTAACGATACGGAAAATATTATTTACATTCTTGACGGTGAGGATATCTTTGCAACTTACGAAATAACTCACTGGTTACGCCTCTTTTCAGGTGAAAAGTTTTCTTGGTATATTAATGAGGATCACAACGGCGTAAGTAAATCAATTATTCCCATTGAATTATCTGCATTAGAAGATGGCACTCATACACTAACGCTTAAATTGATTGACGCTTTTGATGTAACAACGCCTATTATCGAACAAACCAGTTTTACAATAAAATCATTACAGCCCTATATCGATATCACCCTTTCCGATCAAAAGCCAATTTATAACAATCCTGTCGATTTACCAATAAAAGTTGATTTTGACATACCAAGCAGACCCTTCCCAGAAGCTGGATTCAAAATTAAATGGTGGTTAAATGAAATTGAACAAGCCATATTGGAAAATGTAAATAGTGTTGAAATAGATCAAACATTATTAGGGACCAATACCATCAAGGCGGAATTACTACCGATTAATGAAGAACAAGTGACACCAAAGCGTTACACGGACGAACTTCAATTCGATGTTCAAAAAGCCATAGACCTATCACTTTCCATTGATCACGACATAAAAATATTAGCCGAACATAATCAAATGACAGTTTATCTTACAATTGACAATAGCCTTATACCTGAATGGACTGCTGATTCCTATTCCCTGGAATCGATTATACCGCTTTCGTTTGATGTCCTCGCTAAACCAGATGAATGTCAACAGACAGACCAATTAATACTATGTGAGTTTGAAAATTTAGCACACGGTGAAAGTCAAGAAATTCAAATTGTGTTTACCACGATTGAAGAAAATACATATGAATTAGGCTTTTTACTTAATTCGGATATTGATGTGAATGCTGAAAATAATTCCGCTAAGGTTATTATTGATAGTAAAAGACCACAGCTTTCGATTGATTATCCGGATGGTGATAAAATAATTGATTTACAGGGATCACAAGCACTCAATACGCATTTTACATTAGATAATTGGGATTTAGATGGTTCCACAAGTAAAATTCGTTGGAAACTAAACTTGGATGAACCTGTTATTACGGAAGATACTAGTCAAATTATTACATTAACTAATCCGATACAGGGCGAAAATGAATTACTCGTTGAGCTAATCGATCCAACAACTGATACTACTATAGCCAAAGATCTTCAAAATTTTACCATTAACAGAATATTAGGGCCGATATCCAATTCCGATGAATCTGAAGGAACAAATAACTCAGCAAGCCCAACAGCTAGTCCAATAATTAAAATTTTCAATGATAGAAATGTTTATGAAAAACTAACGAATCAGAAAGTGAAATTAGATATTGTATTTTCCACCAATTGGTTCAATGAAAAAAATGAAACACCCATAAAATGGTCTTTATATCAAATGGACAATTCAGTACGGGCGGAAACATCATCCACACCCATGGAAGAAAATATCATTAAAGAAATTAAATCTTTATCATTCAGTCATCTCGATACAGGAAAATACAAATTAAAACTCGAATTGCTCGACGCCAATGATGAACCAATTGGTGTTAGTGAAGAAACAGAATTTGAAATTGTTGAAGCGCCTATCATTGCAACTGATAAATCAGAAGAGAAAATTGAAAAAGCTGGGACTGGGCCACTGTTTCTATTTTGTGGTATTTTGTTTTACTTGTTTCGTTTGTCGCTTAACTATCGACAAATTACCGCGTACATTATGAAATACTAAGATATAGTTTAACAATGAATATTTCTCTTTTTTGTGATATTAAAATATTTTTTCAGGTCCAAATGAAGTTCACTAAAACACAATAAGTTACTATTTTCTTAACCCCGCTTAGCCATTGTAGGTCCCAAGGTTGTCATTAAAATATGAAAAAATATCTTAAATCATCAATTCATAGCCCATTACATTTTACATTAATTTTATTCATTTTAATCTTCGCTAATTCTGCGATTGCAGAGACAAAATTTTACGCGCGTATGACGCCTGTAGTCAAAACAAACTATCACACCTATGACACTGACTGGGAAACAGATGTTAATATCAATAACAATTCAGATATCAGTTTTAGCTATTATTGGAGCTCAAACACGAGCGGTCTTACGTTTGCCAATATTTATTCAAAAAACACAATAGCGCCTTTAGTCAATGCCAGTTATCGCAAACCCTATGAAATATTTGATATTAATGATAGGAATTCAGCGGTTGGAAAAATGCCCATCAATGGAGTAGATAGCGGATTTTATTATAACTACGATAACCAAAAAATTAGCTATTTAAAAAAATTAGCCCCATTAGATTCCCTTGCTCCTGAAAGAAACTTTTTCGCAACAAGCATCAATAATGACTATGCGATAACGGGTGCTGGGGAAATTGATGATAATATCTATCACGCCTTACTCTATATAAAAAGTCCTGACACTGAGAATTTCGACTGGTCCCTAATCAATCTAGAATCCTTAGGCGATACTACACAAAACAGCGCGATCGCCCAAGATGTTGTTAGCTTAAAAAATAGCAATAATGAACCAATAAACTATTGGGTAGTAGGATACTCCGAAATTGACCCAATAAATCCAGATGGCCCTAAAACCGAACATGCCTTTTTATACGATAATGGTCAAATGAAAGATCTAGCCTATAAAGATCCGATCGATATACCAAGTCGTGCCTACGCGATCAATTCCTCAAAAATGATTGTCGGTTCCCGTGACGGAGATAACAACGGCACTAGTTCTCCAGTGCTTTTTTACAATGATGATATTATTGAATTGGATAATGCAAATACACCACGAGAAGGAGAAGCCCTTGACGTAAATGAAAATGGCCAAATCGTTGGATGGTATATAAATGAAGAAGGAAACAAACGCGGATTTTTGTATGAGAATGAAATGTTTTATGACCTAAATGATATAACCGTCGGACATCATGTTAATTTGCCCATCTCAAAAGCATCCGGGATAAATGATCAAGGTCAAATTAGTGGTTTAGTTAGTTTAAGTTCTGGAATAAATTCGAGGCCATTTATCCTTGACCCAGTACTGGATAGTCTGCAACAACTTCCCTCCATCGTCAGTCCAGTGACACGTAATTCTGACAATTCATATGATATCGTTAGCTCATATGATATCGCTGCAATGGGAGAAAAATGGCTGGTTACTATAAAGAACAAAACAATTTTACAGATTTATGCAAATATTAACGAACACTGGCGCTATACATCTGAATTAAAATTAAATTCTGTAAACTATAACTTAGGAGTTGAAATCAGCGATGAATCAATATTATTAACATCAAACACAATCACTCAATTGTACACTTGGATTGATCAACAATGGGAATTGACTGACTTGAGAAAACTTCTTCCCGAAGACGTTGTAGCTGGTTATAAGGGCATTATAGATAATAACTCAATTATTATATACAAACCTGCGTTTAGCAATAGTCAGGTGAAGTATAGCGGGGAAATTTTAGCGTTTGAAAAAATAGATAACAACTGGGAATATATCGGTATAATTGATATTTCGAGTAGTCCTTTAGATAATTCGCTTTCCGAAGTTTTTTTTGATCAAGGAAAATTATTTCTCGATAGCAGTTTGACTAGGAATAATAATATTGTAGGTGAATTACACTTTAAAAATATAACTAACGAAATTCCAACATGGGATTTGGAAAATACAATTGATGTAAAGAATAAATACTATGGATACAGTACATATTATCAATCGCCGTATGTTAAAACAGTAAACACATTACTACAATATAATCCCTATGGTGTAGTTGATACAGGCGAGTATCGACCACCTGACTTAATGATAAATAACATCGGATTATTTCAAACAATAATTATGTTCGATTTAACTGATGATAGTTATCTTGCTAGTGATATTATCTCAGTTAAAGATGATGTAGTAGATTTTTCCTATGAAAACAACTTACTTTCAGTTTCTACTGAAAATGGGCAATTAAAAGTTTTTAATAAAAAGAAAAAAACAAATTACTGGCAACAAAACTATTTGGAACAAATAACCGATGGAGAACCTTTTTTCACCTATATAAAAAACGGGATAATCATGATTCCCGTCATTGAACAAACAAATGATAATAACGGTAGCATCAAGCGTTTTTATTTTTGCGAGGATAGCGAAGAATGCGAGACAGAAGACATAAACAATTATGATTTCGATATATCAGGAAATTTCGTATCATCTATTTTCGAACGCTTAGAATACAAAGTGACAATTATCAACTTTAACGAATTGTCATCTAAAGGATACCGCTTTGAAATCAATTTCCCAAATGGACTTGCACCCAATGGTCAATATGTTGATCCTGCAAATGCAAAAGATTGTTCGATTTTTTCGACAAAAATTTACTGTTTGTTGCCGCCAATAGATGGTCTGTTGTCAGATGGCCCATCATCCAAGGAAATTACATTTTATTTAACGTCTGGCGCATTTCCCAATGAATATAATGTGACTTTTACTTTAGATCCATTGTATAGGAATAGTAATACTGCACCTTTAGAAAAAACGATAACAACACTTGTAGTCGAAGGCTCACTCCCCACCATTGATTTATCCTATCCGCCAAACGATATTGAAAATACGTTATACACCTTAACGGGAGATTCCCTTTTTGCCACTTACAATATAAATAATTGGTTAGAAACAGGACCGGGATACAAATTTTCCTGGTATATCAACGAAACACACAATGACATTAGTGAATCCCAATTACCAATCGATTTATCAGGCTTGGATAATGGCCAACATACCTTAACATTAACACTTTTATATCCCAATGAGACAACAACTCACATCACAAAAAGCGCGACATTTGCATTAGAAACTTTAGATCCCTCTATTAATTTCGATACTCCCATCGCAGGATTGCCGAACGATACGAAAAATACGATTTACAATTTAACAGGCGATACTCTTTTTGTGAATTACGAGATTACGAATTGGTTAGATAGCAGTGGGGGATTTAAATTTTCTTGGTATATCAACGAAACACACAATGGTATTAGTGATTCCCAAATACCAATTGATTTATCTGGATTGGATAATGGCCAACATACCTTAACATTAACACTTTTGTATCCCGACGAGACCGCAACATCGATAACTAAAAGCACGACCTTTGCATTAGAAACGTTAAACCCTTCTATTGTCATCGACACGCCCATTGCAGGATTGGCTAACGCTACGGAAAATACGATTTATAATTTAACAGGCGATACTCTTTTTGTGAATTACGAGATTAAGAATTGGTTAGATAGCAATGGGGGATATAAATTTTTCTGGTTTATCAATGAAACACACAATGGTATTAATGACTCCCAAATACCAATCGATTTATCTGGATTGGATAATGGTCAACATACCTTAACATTAACACTTTTGTATCCTGACGGAAGCGCAACTTCGATAACAAAAAGTACAACTTTTATATTGGAAACCTTAGATCCTTCTATTAACATCAACACGCCCATTGCAGGATTGCCAAACGATACGGAAAATATGATATTTAATCTAACGGGTGAAACTCTTTTGGTCAATTACAACATCACTAATTGGTTAGGTACCAGCGGGGGATATAAATATTCTTGGTTTATCAATGAAACACACAATGGCATTAGCGACTCAAAAATGCCAATCGATTTATCTGGATTGGACAATGGTCAACATACCTTAACATTAACACTTTTGTATCCCGACGAGACCGCAACCCCGATAACAAAAAGCGCGACGTTTAACTTTGAAAGCGTAGAGCCCTATATCCATATTAAGAAACCTATTGCTGATGAAACCATTTACTTCAATCCTACAGACTCGCCAATACAAGTAAATTTTGAATTACCTAGCAGACCATTTCCCGATGTCGGGTATAAAATCAGATGGTGGTTAAACGATAAAGAACAACCTCTATTGGAAAATCAATCCAATGTTGAAATTCGCGAAACATCGATAGGAATTAATACAATTAGGGCAGAATTACTTTCTATTGATGAAACCAAAAAGAGTCTGAATGTAAATGCAACTAGTTTTAATGTTCAAAAAACGGGTGATTTAGAACTCACCATTGATGCGACGACAGAAATATTGGCTAGTTACAACAAAACGTCCATAAAGTTACAGATCTCGAATAATATAGCACCCGAATGGCCGGTAGATATTGTTTCAGTATCTTCCATCATTCCAACTTCACTCGAAGCAATCACCAAACCAGATGAATGTGAACAAAATGAACAAAAATTTTCTTGTACTCTAGTAAATGTAGACTTTGATGATGCTAAAACAATTGAAATAGAGTTTGCTTCGACTGGAAATAATGAAAATAGTGAAACTGAACTATTGTTTGAACTAATCTCAAGTACATTTGATTCTAACAAAAGTAATAATATAGTTAATTTAAATATTAATAATACTCGTCCCTCCCTTAACATCGATTATCCGGGAGAAAACGATAATATTGAATGGGGCTTTCAAAAACCATTGCCTATCAACTATGATCTAACTGGTTGGGACATTAAGACTTCACCAAGCAAAATTCGCTGGACACTAAACAATACTACACACATTATTGAAAACAATATAAGCCAGGTAATATCAGCAACAAACCTTATAGATGGAGAAAACACGTTACTCATTGAGCTAATTGACGAAAGTGAACAAATTGTTATAGTGAAAGACACTCGAACTTTTGACTTTAAACGAATAGTAATCACTGAGCCTGAAGTTGAAGTTGAGCCAACCATCATTATTTTCAATAAGCCTAATATAAGGTACACAAAAACAAAAAATCAAGTTGCGAAATGGGAAATTATGTTCTCTACTAATGTGCTTGACGATGACAAAAATACCAGCGTTCGATGGTTACTATATAAAAATGATGAACTAGAACCAAAGGAAGACTTCATTATTACGACTATCCAAAATATACCAATAGATCACCTAGATGAAGGCAAATATAAATTGAAATTAGAATTACTTGCTGCAGATGGAAATCCAATTAATTCAGACGGAAATGCGATAAATGCGAGTGCAGAAATAGAATTTGAAATTGTTGCAGCATCTTCGCCTACAATTAAAAGTAAATCAGAAAAAATTGAGCACGCCAGTACAGGGCCTCTTTTTCTATTATCGATTATAATATTTTATTTATATCGTCGGCGAAAACTCTTTCATTGATTGTCTGCAAGCAGTGTAACTGGTAATATTTTCTCACTAACCCATGGAATGGATAAATCGGTTAATCGACTGTAGAACTCTTTCTTATGGATATTATTTCCAACAGAAAAATAATTTGTCCAGTCGATATTGCTAAGATCCTCAGTTAAGGGTAAGCCATAAACAAGAAATGTTTCCGATCCTGATTGTTTCCCATTTGCAGTTTCCATAACGAATTCATATGATGCGCTTTTGGAAGGTATCTCGATCATTTGATTTGCCAATATAATATTATTTTTCTCTTGTTTATTAGGAAAAATGACAGACACTTCTTGTTCATTGGATTGATTCACGATAAAAATCTGCATATCAGTGGCAGATTTTATATTAAATTTGGCTTTTTCACCGTGTCGAAACTGAGAGTGATTTAAACTCACATCCAGATAGTATGGGCGAAAATAGGATTTGCCCGTTTCATTATTGTTACCTTTAGATAGAGATTGTGTCACATTTGGGGTATTTGTATTTATGAAAAAAAACTCCCCATCCTCGTCACCTGAATTTCCCAATCGGCTCCAATGAGGTTCCTGGCTTGCATTTCTGGCAACGATTTTTTCGACTTTTGCAGACAACATCGAAGCAGGTAAATACAATTCATTAGACGATTGTAGTTCTTTTAAAAAATAATAGGCAAATACAGAATGGCCTTGTTTGCCGGAATCAGAAACCAATTCTACTCCACCTGACGTGAGTACTTGACGGGATATTCGTAGTGTATTTTCTATGAAATAACGATCTTCTTTTAAATTATCAAAGGAAACTCCTCTATGTTTGATAAATCCACCGGAATAACAAGAATCTGACACTAGAAATACGTGTCTGGCAGGCAGTTTAGCAATCATATGATTTATGCGTTGAGTGGAGATATAGCTTGATACTTGTTTTTTCTTGGCGTTATAGGGTACCCAATAGGCTAGTTCAAATTTGTCCAGATGACCGTGACCGGCATAATATATTAAAAGGGAATCATTGCGCTTTAATTTGCTGTGCAATAAAGAAAATGTGTCATATATGTTTTCTTCCGTTGCTTGTTGGTCAATTATTTTAATTATTTTATTTTTTTCAAAGCCATATTTATTAATTAAAATACGCGATAGGACATCGACATCATTTGTGGCGTTATTTAACACTGGCCAATGTGTATAGTTATTGATGCCGATAACCAATGCCCAATGGGTACCAATCACATTTGGCGTAGTGGACGCGTAAGTCATTAACGGTAAACACGCAAATATTGCAAGTGAAAATATTCTAGTCATTACTTAATATCCAAGCTTTCCATTACAAAACCACCATCAATAAAAAATTGCGTGTTTTTATCAGACTCTTCATTTTTTATCGTGCCACTAATTTCCCAAAAATACATGTGATTGTTATTCAGCAATACGTTGTTAAATTGTGCAGACGTATCCTGTGTTTTGTGCATAACAATTGGTTTGCCCATTTGATTCTCATTGCTAAATACTTTAATGGTATAATCTGTTGAATTTTCCACTTTTTGCCATGAAACCGTCAATCGAGATTTCTCATCTATTAAAAACTTAGGTTCTTTAAACTTATCGCCTAATTGACTATTTTGACCCATAAAAGCTCTGCTACCCTCTTCCATTTCTAACATCTGTAATCTGGGATTATTTGCAAACGCAGCAATTACGTTGGTTTGTTCAAATTTCGATTGTGAGTTTAAATAAATCACGGGAAATAAAACTGCGGAAATTGCGATAACTAAAACCGCGGCGATGGATTGAACTTGTTTGGGCATAAAATGATGAAGGTTAAACTTTGCAGGCACAGATTCAATGTTCACTTCTTGTAGATTTTTGGTCACGTCATCCTGTTGTTCCTTTTCATCCGTTGAAGTGTGCTTGCGATGTTGATAACTCAAAGTACGATAACGACATGTGTCACATTTTTTTATGTGCTGTTCTATTTTCTCATTGATTTGATCTGTGCCAATTGACGCACAGTATTCACTGATTTCATTTTCTGATAAATGTTGTAAGTGTGATTTATCAAATAAATCTTCCACTTGGTTTCCAAATTGTTTTAATGACTGTTGTAGTAGAGAAACTTGTTTTCTACATTCGCCACAGTCAGCGATATGCTCTCGTAACGAAAACCATCGATTATTCTCAGGTTGTTCGAGATATTCCGCAAGTTCTTCAATATCAGGATGGCTAATTTGATTCATTATAAACTCTTTTATTCAATGGGAAGTGAGAAGTCCAGAATTCAAGGTTAGTTTTTTCCAGGTTTTTCGCATAAAATAATATAACTGTTGTTCATTGGTATCTTCTGGCGAAACCCCCTTTTTTATGGAAATTTTTAGAAACTTTAACGTTTTTAAGACTGCTTTGGCATCTTGCTCATCAATTTTCATGGCTTCCAGAACAAACCTTTCTTCGGCAGTTAAACTTTCCCAGCCTTGGTTTAATTTTTCACGGTCTTCATGCTGGTCAATACTCAAATCAAAACTCGACAATGGTAAGTTTTGTAAATCAAAACCATTTACCGATCGATAGGGCTCATCATTTTCTACGTCCAAGGATATAAATTCGGGAGAATCAAGTACATGTAACCTGCCACGCTGCGTCAATGTGATGATAATTGAATCCTTGATCTGTTTTACTCTATCTTCTGCCAGGTTAAATTGTTGAGCAATATTGGGTACTGTATCTTTTTCCAATATTTTGAAAAATATCTTAGATGCATATTCATCTATTTCTTTAATATATTGTGGGACTTTAATTCTCCGTCCAAATCGCCACTCGCGCCATCGTTGTAAAAAAGAGCTGGAATGCACTATTGTGCCCAAGTACGCTTCAATTATAGCGCCATTAGTGCCTTTAAAGTTTTTTAAGCGTTTGTTGTTTGACAGATCATCCAGAATCCATGCATAACTGGCATTGCCCCATTCACAAAAAAGTGATTCAGTACTGTTCTTACTCCAACTGTCGTCAATCGTACATTTGAATTCGTATCTGTTATTTTTACATAAGGATTTACAAATTCGCTGATTTGTTGCCATTATCATGGGGTGAATTCGTTTGCTTAATTTTTTACGAGATTCAACGTCACCGGCGAGAATATTTTCAATCAGCAGCAAATCTTCATTTACCGCTTCATTGTCGAAATCGATCCCTTTATTTATTTCTCTGTCAAATGTAACATTTTCATTTATGTTACTCTCATTAGGAACATAATCATTGGTATGCTCTGAAATGGGAGAGTCCTGGTATATTTCATCAGTCATATTATTCAAACACAAACCATTCGATTTCATGATTATTTGCCGTTAACACAAATTTGTGTGTATCGTATATTTGATAAGATTTGTTTTTTGACCACATCATGCGTTCCGGTTTACCAAATTCTGTCAGCACTTTTCCTTCCCAATTGTTTTCTTTTGTGAACATTTTGGACCATGCAGCAATTAATCGATGATTTGATGTTGTGACATACACATTGTCATCTGACGTGAGATACACAAAGTAACGTTGGTCTTTAAACCACAATGGAAAGCGCGCGCTATTTTCAATAATTGTTCGTGATACAATATTGTTAATTCGCAGTCCACCGATATTGTTAAGATTGAAATGTCCGGTATTCTTTGCAACCGGTACTAAGTTTTCAGGATTGTTGTCGATACTTTCATTCGCCGTAACACTCGATATGGTTGTTGAATAAAATAAACTAATGTTAATCGTCTCACCTCTCAGTAGCGCTAAATTGAGTGATGCAATCATTTTCAATTGTTGAGGGGCTGTTGGGAGGGATGAACTGATCTGTTGAAACAATTTTTGCGAATCGAGTATATTTCCTTGGTATGCCGCGTTTAATGCCAATAGAATTAATACTTGAGAATCTTTGCCATATTGTCTTTGATATTCGTCAACAAGAAAACCATTCGCCAAACTAAATTTCTTCTGCATTAAAAACGTGATAATTTTAAAAAATAATATTTGTTTAGTTTTATTTTGCTGATGAGAAAGCTCAAAGTAGTGATTTGCCATCGATAGCTTTTTATCAATTAGTGCAGTTATATTACTATTATCAGATTGGCTTGATCTTGGTTGGTTTTTATTGGCTATTGTTTTTAACGCATTAACATGATCAATCTCTTCCATTTCCGCTATGTAACTTGGCAGAAAAAGTCGTGCTCTAATATCATCTGGGAAATGTTGTTTTATTAATTTCTGAGATTCGAATAAATATGACAGGCCAATGTTTGAATAAATTGTTGATGAGGGAAAATCATTTGCAAAAACAGTTAAGAATTCGCGTGCGGCATCATAGTCTCCTATCACTAGGTTTTGCATACCCATTTTAAATAATGTGCTTTGGCTGACGATATATTCCAACATTTGTCGAACATTATTGTTTCGAGCATCGAATTCATCGCACTTTTGATTACTCGTCAGATTTGATTTTACGCCACAATTAATTTTGTTGGTTTCGTTATACCAGTCTGAAAAAAATGATTTGTCATCCATAATAATAAGAGGATTAAATCCGCTAATTATCATATTGGTTATGGCATATCGATCTGCTTTAATTTCATCATTTTGGATTTGTATTTGCTTGCTTCGCAACGAGGTTGAAAAAAAATGACGACTTGGATCAGTGTGTTTTGCGGTTGAAATACGGTTCTGCCACATATCATCGTTATATTGATGGGCCAATTCATGTGACAGTATAAATGCAAGCAAATGCTGTGCATTTGATTTACCTCGTTGTAAACAGAATTTTATTGCCTCGCTTGAGATTTCAATATTTCCATTTAGCAATGATCGAGCACGAGGATATGGAATATTGTGTTGAATAATTAGATTAGGTCGGTTTTTTTTTAAATCCCAGTTTTCTATCAATTCGTTAAAAATAGAATTTGCAACGGTTTCTATGTCGTGCGCATTTTTTGCTTTAGTTGATGCATAAATGATAGGAGAATTGATTGCAACACCAATAAAAACCAGCAGATTGATTATATGATTGAGATGACATTTTTTCATTAAAATCACATATTCACCAATCAGTTATCATTGCTAACCCAGGAGCCAGCTTCGCCTGCCGGTAACTCTGACAGCACGGAATTTTCTAAACCTCGAATACTTGGCATCTGCTCTGAGCCATTTAATCTCAATGCATAATATGGCACTTCTTTTGTTAAATAACGACTCATTTCATCACTGGTTATTAATCCATTTTTGTTAATATCAGCGTTACCATTCACGCCTAATAAAAAGTAATAGGTAAATAGTGAGTGTCTTTTCTCATGATACCATGTGCTGACTTGATCGCCGCGAGAGCTGCTGTACACAGTGAAGTTATCTGGCAAGTCGCCGGCTTGTTTTAATCTTATTGACACAGGGCTTATATTTTTCAATAAATTCCCTGCGGCAGAATTACCAGAGAAACAACTGTCCAACACGACTGTCACATGTTTTGCATTGAGTTTTTCTAAATTAGAATAAAACGTATTTAAACTGTACCCAGACGTTGATATAAAATTCGGATTCACATCAACCGGCACAAAGTAGGCATTTTTTTCGATTAAATCTGGCGCGCCATGACCAGAATAATAGACAAACACCTCAGACACATTGGGTTTAACAAATCGAAAAAGTTTACCCATATGATTATTCTCGATACCAAATGTTTCATTGAATCTTGCAGCGGTTGCGTCACGCAGGTCGATGATATTGTGTTTATCCACACCTTTATTATTTATTAACCAGCTTTTTATTCCCTCGGCATCATTAAATGCATAATCCACATTAGGTATGCCGGATAAGTGATAATTTCGGTTTCCAATGATCACTGCCACTGTGTGATTATTTGATTTTATGGTTTTTGTGGATGCATTCATGCCATTTGATTTTAACGGTATACCGCGGGCGTTTATGGCGACATTTACCGGCAACTTGTTTGCGTCAGTAAGTTTTAAATCAATTTCTTTTTCACTGCCATACATTCCATCTTTTTCATCGACAATCACCGAAAGCGGTAAATTTGTTTCAAAGCCGACGCGACGTGTTGCAAAAAAAGAAAAGGCTAAACTAACATCAGAATTTGGTAATAAGTTACCTAGATTGTATTGGTTTTTTATTTTTGGTCCGAGAAAAACGAATTCCCCAGTTTTAAATGTAGCAATAACATTTTGTGCAATTCCGCCACCTTTGTTTTTAATATTTGCGATAACATTAATTAACTCTTGTGGTTGTGGTATACCATCGCCATCGGTGTCTTGAATGGAAAAATGTGTAATGACCAGTTCTGGAGCCTGATAAGCTTGGGTTTGAAGGGCTATATTAATTTCGTTACTATCAAACCCATAGGCTTCTTCAGCAATAATATTGAGATGGCTTTGCCCAGCAGATAAATACCGATTACTCTCGATACTAAAGGAGGCAGTTTTTATTTCTTGTGCAGATATATCGCCAACCGGGATCTTTTGTTCAATTTTGATATTGTGATTACTGTTATTCAGTAAAATAAGGTTAACCTGACTCGCGGTTGATAACCCAGTATTTTCAATACTCAACATAATTAGGCCAGATTCACCTCCGTCTAGCATTTTATTTTTTGACGGCTCTTCAAAGGTAATAAAGCTCAATTTTAACGCGGGTGGCAGTTGTTGACGTTTTTGAAAATTAATTTTTTCAATGACATTCTTAATGTATTTATCTGGGTGATAGTCAATATTTTCGAACCCTGTAACTTCTCTTAGTCCTCTACCATAAGGTTCTATGATAATTTTCGTAACAGATTTGTCTTTAAATGTTCCACTTTTATGATAAATTGCTTTTGCTTTTTGAAGTGCATTGAGTGCGGCTTCATAATCTTCTTGTTCGTATTTTTCTAATCCCACTTTATATAACGCAATGGCATCATCTATAGTCTGAGATGCAAAAACAGCATTCGTGCTAAAACAGATCAACAGGCAGAGCCAGGATAATAGTAAGTTTGATTGATATCGTTTTATTATCATGGCTTAATATTGAAAAGAATAGGACAGGTTAACCAACCAGGGTGACCAGCTAACGTCAGAGCTGGAAATACGACGTCGCTCGAGGGATATATCGATAAAGTGGTGATAAAACGCTTGAATCCCACCGCCAGCAGAGACTTGCCACGCACCACTAATTATATCACTGTCTGATATCACACGGCTTACTGCACCTCTCAAAGAAATACCGAGTTTTTTTACAACCAATGACGTTAACTCAAAACTCATGCCGGCTCTACGATAGGGTTCAACCGTATTGTTAAATGAGACATTGTCGCTCTCGGGCGAGACCCAATGAATCTCTTCAACTGAAAAATTAACAGATGTTGCGACTTGTTGTAATATGACAAATTGAGATTGTGTTCCAAATGAAATAACACGTGGCCGCCCTGGCATGCCATCTAAGAATTTTTGGGTGAGACTATCTCTAAAGTAAGCATCATAGTTCAACGTAATTGGTGAACGGAAGGCAAGAGCCATACTGAAATCAAAAATCGCTAAATCAAACGGTCCAGCCACCAATCCTGCGCTTATACCATAGCCAGCAGGCCCTTGAGAGACGCAGGGTGCATTTTCTAAGCATTCGACATGGGTAAATAAATAATCAGCATTGAACCCAATCGCTAATTTTTTATGCATGGAATACCCGCTGCCTAAGGATATTTGTCTGTATTTTACACGCACTCTACCAATCGGTGTATCATCTAACAAATTTCGTGCTGACGTTGAATCATATCGAATTTCATAGGGCGTCATGTATGCCATGCCGATACTTAAATTCTGCAAATATTTCCAAGATCGGTGTTGTTTTTCTGTGCGAAGGTCAGTTAAGCGAGAATAACCACCAACATAATTTATCTCATTTGATAAATGTTGCCATTCATTTGCTGGATCTTCTATGCGATTGTATGAATAATTTACAGAGAATTCTGCTGCTGCTGCTTCATGACGAGCGATACCTGCGGGATTATACCAAAGTGATGTACTGTCATTTACAACGGATGTATAAATCTGCCCCATTGATGCTGCTCGCGCACCCAAAGAAGGCTGATACACTTCAACCGCGATGACTGGATTCGCGAATAAAATAACAATCAAAAAAAATCCAATAACTGATAGATTTTTATTCAACGTGAGACTTTCTCGTATCAAATTCACTCCTAACCCCTAATCAACCATTGATAAGTCGTAAAGAAGAGTGGTGATAACAATATATCAACTTCATCAATTTTTTCAAATTTGAAACCACGACATAAAGTCCAACAATAGCACACATTCAAAGATAAAATGTGTTAAAAAAAATAAAATATTTCCCACATCATCTTGAATCGCGACATGTAAAACAATCATACATATATATGATATGTCACCCTAAAAGATTTTTTTAAAATACACAAATTTAAATTCCATTTTAATCAAATACACAATAAAATTTGAGTTCTAAATGAAGATATTATTTTTAATCACAGGTAGAATGTGTCATGTATTTTAACTATATAGAATTTTTGTTATGAATATCAAATACCAAATCGATTCAAAATCAATTTCCTCAAAAGAGTTCGACATTAAATTCGCTTTTCAATGTGCGTTGTTATGCCTATATTCAATTATAGTAATATTATATTTGAGTGGCTGCGCACCAAAAACCAACGAAGTCAACACAACGCCTACATTGTCTCAATTAGCGTTAACCGATACGACGATTAACGCCTGGCGATACAATGCCTTAAAAAACCAAATCTATTTTTTAAATTCGCAAAATCAATCCATTGATATCATTGATGTGTCTAATCAATCTATTGTGGATCAACATAAACTAGAGGATGAATCTGACATACTCTTTTTAGATTTGTCACCCAATCACAATACATTGGCTATTTGTTATAAGAGAGAACAAGACTATTATATTAGCTTAACTGACATCTCTGGCCAACTAACAGCACTAACAGTTACTAACGAATTTAAAACACGCAATACGGTGACAAATCTCGCCTTAGGAAACAATAACGATGTTTACATTAATTTTATCGATGAGAATAATTTACTTCGTTTAAGTAAATTAGATTACAACGATAATCCACCTACGCAACATAATTTCGAAAGAGTTAATTTAAATATCTTATCTATCAATCACGATGGCACCTCTCTTTTTACCTTAACAAATACGATTCTGGGTGATAACACAACCCAATGGAGCATTCAGGAACAAACTCCAAGTACATTAACTGAAGATAATGAACTTTATCGAGGAATTGATATTAAAAATCCCAGACTCATTAAACCAGCTAACAATGAGTTGCTCTTTGCATTTTCGGAAAATGGCACACTATCGTTTGACGGAAGCGTGCCAATTTTTAATAGTGCAACTCTCGAAAACATCGGATCCCTTCAAGTCACTGGAGACATAAGCGCGTTAGCCATAACAAATGATGGAAGCCGAGCCTTGGTCGCTCACACAAATGATTTAACAAACGCGTCCACATCAACCTCTACTCACTCAAACATTCACGATGTCCATATCTTTGATTTAAGACAATCCGGCTATCCTGAACTCGGCTCATATGAATTACCCGGTGCAGTGAGTAGCGATGGATTGATTGCAACAAGCGACAACAAAATAGTAGCTAAAATCGTTGATGGTAATAATACCAACATCGTTTTTTTAATACCTTGAATTATCTGCGATAAATCATAAAGCTACTTGATAAAAACACCTCGTTATTGTTCCTTTATTATTGATCAATAATATGTCACACCATGGTTAATCGATTAATCCAATAGACAGCGGAAATAGCATTGACCCTACGTCTTATATAACAACAGACGGAAAGTTTTTTGAGATTTGAAAATTATTTAAAAATTATTTTTCCAGACGTACTTGAGCAACGTATGAACGAAAAAAATATCTGTTTGAGTGTTATTTGAACTGACTCATGGCTGATGCAAATCATACTGAGACATTCGACAGATATTGCGACCTAAGCGGACATAATTAATGGGAAAAAAAGGGCGCTGTTCATAAAAGTTATTGAGCGATTACTATTGTTCGAAACTGATTGTATGTGAATCCAATTAATTTAAAAATTACTTTCACTATTAAGATTCGGTGTATTAATTTTATATCATTATTAAATAGACTTGACCCATTTAATAATTCTTTTAATCTTTGAATGATTACTGTTTTAAGTCTATGTCGTGAAATTTTACACTAAATAATGAAGTGCAACAATAAGGCAATAAAATCAATCAATTAATGTCTAGGTACGCTTCATGCTTAATCATACAAATCTTTTAGTTTCAAATTAGGTAATAATTATTGTTTAGATGGGAAAAAGAAGGATATAGATTTAATCTCAAATTTTCCAACATTCTGAATAAATTAATTGTTCTACCCGTATTGTTTGGGTGATCTGTCTATTCGTATTATCATATCTTTGGGGAAAATGAATGACCAAATTGAAAAAAATTCAAAACACTCTGACACAACTGTGCATATTCAGCACTCTATTTTTCAGCTGTCACACTGCATTTGCAGACCACTATTATGAAGATCATGGCTGGTATCTACGGGATACTGTATCTGGCTTAGCATGGCTTGACTTTGAATTTTCAGCAGATTCAAGTTACAACGATAGGATTGCTGAAATGGGTCCAGGCGGACGCTTTGAAGGCTGGCGTCATGCAACCTTTGCTGAAGTGAAAACGCTATTAAATCATTTGGATTATAACCACTATGTCCCCCTCGGCGGATGGTCAGCAGCAAATGAAGGAATCACAGACATTGTGGGCAATCTAATGGGTTTTACCAGCTATTATCCTGGCTGGGATCAAGTTTTTGCAATTACCGGAAGCTGGCATCCCAATGCACCTAATGGTGGTTGGAATTATTATGTAATCTTGAAAGATGTTAATTATTTTAACAACGCTACCCAACAGTATCAGTATGCAGATTATGTTTCCGGTGGTGCTTCAAGTTGGTCGGCTATTGCGCCAGGCTGGTTAGTCAATGGAAATCCTGGCGATTTGGAACCACCTGCTTTTTGGATTGCCGACATTATTTCTGAGAGCCTGTATATTAATAGCAATCCAATTATCGCAGATTCTGGTAATCTAGTTTGGGAAGCCTTTGATGGAACGGTTTATCGGCTTGCAGGTTACAATGGCTCCAATGTTAGCTATTTTGATGTTACCTCACAAGTAGAACAACAACCTAATGTTAGTGACAATGGTCTTTTAACCTGGCGTGTTTTCGATGGCACGACTTGGTATATCATGATCTGTCACGCTGGTACAATGCATCCTCCTGAAATCATTTATCAAGGAACGGATCCGGTTGATACTCCGATGATAGATAATGATGGTAATGTCCTGTTCAATGTATCAAATGGTTCAGGTTCAACACTTTATCGATACAGTGCATCTTCCGGTTCCAGCGGTCCATGGGGTTATTCTTCTACCGGCTTATATTCATCGAGCAATGATGGTGGATTTGCCTGGGTTAGCTCCCTTGGTACCGGAGGTGGATACGGTATTTATTATTATGATGGAACAAATTCTCACTTAATTGGTTCTAGCAGCTATCCTGTTTCATCTATTGCGGTGGGTGATGGTGGTTATGTCACGTGGACTGGTGGAAATGCATCAGGTGGATATGATTTATGGTCTTATGCGCATGGTGGTACTGGATCTTCATCGATAATTGGTAGTTCAACTCATAGTTACGACGATTTACAAATTAACAATACAGGTAGCATTATATGGACTGCTTTTAATGGTGATGGTACTGATAAAGAAATTTTTCGACATATTGCCGGTACAACAGATCAGTTAACGACAGACAATGATGAAGTCATTGATATTTATCTAAGTGATACAGGTATCATTGTATATTGTAGTAAAACACCGAACGGTGATTGGGAAATTATTGTAATCGATGGCGACAAGACTTCTCGGATCACCTATAACGATACGGATGATTTAAAGCCATCCATTAGTCCTGATGGAAAAATTGTTTGGGTTAATGGTGACGAAATTTACCTCGCATCTCGATTAGGATCGAATTCACCACCCGATGCTGTTGATGACGCTATTTCCACAGATGAAGATACATCGGTTGAAATTAATATCGTCGCTAATGATACAGATGTCGATGGTAATCTGGACTCGACAACTATCACCCTTCAAACAGAACCTACAAATGGCACCGTGAGCAACAATGGCGATGGAACCGTAAGTTATCATCCAAATCCTGATTTCAATGGTGTAGACAGCTTTACCTATCAGATTTGTGATACAGAAAATGAGTGTGATATGGCAGTTGTTACAATTACCGTAAATTCGGTAAATGATGCGCCAGTCGCAACAGATGACGCATTCATCACGGACGAAGATGTTATTCTAAATATCGCAGCACCTGGAGTATTGATCAATGATAGCGATCTTGATGGAGATATATTATCAGCAATACTGTTAACCTCAACAAGCAACGGTACAATAGAACAAAATGTTGATGGTTCATTTAGTTATACACCAGATATAAACTTTAATGGTACCGATAGTTATACCTATCAGGCTTGCGACTCAAGTGGTTTGTGTGATGATGCAGTCGTCTCTATTACTATAAACCCAGTTAACGATGCCCCTAATGCTATCGATGATAATTATATTACCAATCAGGGTGTAGAAATGATTGTCTCAGCTCCCGGCGTATTGGAAAATGATATCGATGTTGATGGTGACGCGTTATCTGTTTCTACTTTTAATGCGACTAGTGTTAACGGTGGCAATGTGTCAATGAATCCGGATGGATCATTTACTTATACTCCCGCTAGCAACTTCGCCGGATTTGATAGTTTTGAATATTCGATATCTGATGGCAATGGTGGAACTGATACTGGGAGAGTCAACATTGAAGTTATGACTACTAATCAACGCAGTATTTCGGTTGACTTTCCTGACTTTACTTTAACCGATACTAATTTAAGCGGCTATTTTATTTTAAACAACCAAAGTGGTAGTGGTTATGATGTGCAGGTTAATGAGTTAGCCGTCGCAGCTGAGTATCGAGACGGAAACAGCTGGGTACCGGTAGGTCTGTCCGGTTGTGCATTTAATCCCGGAATTGGTGCTGTGTTTAGTGATACGTTATCAATTAATTTTTCATCATGCAGTGTGAGTCAGGCCATTCCAACTGGTTCCACATTAAGAGTGATCGTTAAGATTCGTGTTTATGGTCAGGATGTTAATAATCCTAACCGCACAGATAAGTGGTTTTTGGATAGAGCGACAGAAAAGCTCATCTAATCACTAATTCTTAGCTAAATTTTCTATTTCATTTCAGAGCAACCCTTAGCGGTTGCTCTGCATTTTCGTTTTAAAAGAACCAAATTGAATCAAATGGGGACAGACCAGAATGGCACTAAGTTAAGCCTCTTTTGCATGAGTTATCGTATTCAAAATCACTGTATGAATAGACTTAATTGATTGTTTTTCTATGATAGAGCCCCTTAACTTAGTGCCATTCGGGACAGACCACGTTTTAATTATGTAAAATAGCTTTCGGTACTTTTCAATTTCTGATCGACTCTATTTGGCAGAAACTGATTTTATAGGAATCTAATAAATTTTTAAAAAATTGGATCTATCTAATCGTTTCGATGATTTAAAATCTTTACATAAATAATTTGATTTTATTCCTTTTTCTGTATTTCGTGCAGGCTTTTCAACGGTTCAGGTGGAAACAGAATTTGGTTTGCCCGCATATGTTAAAAAGGAACTCGTTGTCTTTATTGATTGTGACATTTCAAAAAACAGATTCTTGTGTTTACATTTGTGGGAATTGTCAGCATGAAAAAACATTGCGGGGCACTTTGTAAGGCAAAATTGTTGTTACACTTGGTGAACAGCGCTCTTTATTTTGTTTCTCGCTTAACCACAATTCAAACGAAAACAATTAGCGATAACTAACCTGCTTCGTTTTTGATATCACTTCCGGTATATTGGCGTCTTCTAAATCTCAAATCGGATAATTTGTTTATATGAGCTCAATTTGCGGTATAGATTTTGGCACTTCAAACTCTACAATTGGATTGGTAGAGCATGGCCGTCCAGTTTTGGTGCCGTTAGAAAATGGGCAAGTTGCAATGCCCAGTGCATTGTTTTTTAATTTTGATGAATATCACACCCATTTTGGCCGTGAAGCAATTAATGACTATATTGATGGCGAATTTGGTCGCTTAATGCGGTCGTTAAAAAGTATTCTTGGCACATCGCTTATGAATCAAGCAACACACCTTGGGCAACGCAATGTTTCTTACAGTGAAATCATTGCTGAGTTTTTATGTGAGCTGAAAAAACGAGCGGAATCATATATTGGCGACGCCCTCACTCAGGTGGTCGCAGGTCGACCAGTGCATTTTGTCGATGGTGATAAAAGTGCGGATAACCAAGCGCAGCAAGCATTGTCAGAAATTTATCATACGGTGGGTTTTCAGGATGTCGAGTTTCAATTTGAACCCATTGCAGCGGCAATTAAATATGAGCAACAACTGGAAAAAGAAGAATTGGTGTTAGTTGTTGATATTGGCGGCGGCACGTCAGATTTTACCATTATTCGTTTGTCTCCACAGCAAAAGGACAAGGCAGATCGATACGATGATATTCTTGCTACAACAGGGGTACATATTGGCGGTAATGATTTTGATCGTCGTTTTAATTTATATAAAGCAATGCCAAATCTTGGTCTACACAGTAAAGTACAAGGTACCTCTACCCAATTGGAAATGCCAACGACGCCGTATTTTGATCTGGCAACATGGCACTTGATTCATAAGCAGTATGATCAAAAGAAAATTTTTAATATTCAGCAATTGAAACTTCATGCCGAACAACCGGAACTCCTTGCGCGTTTACTCAAGGTGTTAAAACAACAAGACGGTCATCGATTAATTTCACGTATTGAAGAATGCAAAATTCAACTTGCTGAGAATAACGAAGCGCAACTTGATTTGGATTTTATAGAAGATAATTTATTACTTTCTTGCACTCAAAGTGAATTTGAAGAAGCAACAAAAAAAGAAATAGAAAATATTTCTGAAACAATCGAATTAACCCTAAAATTATCGCAAATCAAATCCGAGAAAGTAAATAGTATATTTCTTACTGGCGGAACAACTGCTTTACCCGCCATACGTCGCGTTGTGAATTTGTTATTTCCGCACAGTAGTGTAGTAGAAGGCGATAGATTTGGAAGTGTGGGTGCTGGACTAGTCTATGATGGAATGAGGCGATTTGGATGATTATTGCAGTAAGATATAATGAGGTCGTAGCCGTTATCGATTTTTAAGCGACTATGATCTTCTGAATATTGTCGTACCTGAAAAATAACACGCTACCTTGTAATTTTGAAGCAGCATTACAAGGTAGCTTAAGTTATGAATCCAAGCGATTAATCATCATGATAATCATGTTTATGTTTGTGGTGAGAATGTTTCATATTAAACTTATGCGGTGGTGCCCAGGGAAATGGTCCCATCACATCGTCGAGCATAATTCTCCATACGTTCATGTGTAACCATTCGTTGTACATTGCTAGCCCATTGTATTTTGGCAAATCAATTGTCGTTGGAATTTGACCAAAAGGGGTTCCTTTAGCAAACTCTTCGAAAATGGCACTTCGAATGTCACTGATAAATTCATGTGTTGTTGTAACCCATGCTTTATCTTCAAAAGGACTCGCATGACTATGACTGTAAACTGCTTTGTCAAAATCCAGCGTTTCAATCATTTTGAGAGAAGCGACAAACGGTTTAATGTTAAAATCCGGTGCAATGGTGAATAGGACACGATTTGGTGTCACCAAATCCGCGATGTAGGCAATGCGTTCTTTCGGTAATACAAAAACCGTCATTCCTAGTCCATGATTCATTCCCAAGTAATGTAACTCAATTTTTGTACCACCCATTCTTATGTCTTTTCTTGATCCCTTCCAATATTTACTTGGAACTGACATATCTGGATGCGGGTTATTGACCATCCATTCATAGGCTTGATGGTGTGCTATGGTTTTTGCACCTACGTCTTGAAACACTTTACCGCCGGCTGAATGATCCCAATGATTATGACTGTGAAATACTTTGCGGATCGGTTTGTCAGTAATTTCTTGAATAGCCGCCAACATGCCCTGAGAATGTTGTGTATTTACGGTTTCAAATACAGCAACACCGCGTTTTGTCACAACAAACATGGAAAAATAACCCATATTCGGATTACCGTAACTGTAAATATTTTTCGCGACTTCTGTTGTGTATTCAGGAAGTGTACTGGCCGTTACTTGAAACGATAATAAAACCGAAAACAAAGCGCCACTAAATAGCTTAATAATATGTTTATATTGCATCTTAAATCTCCTTTTAATAGATACTGATGTATTGTTAAATTAATCACGCATCATCACAAGGAAGTTTATCGAATATTTTAGAGATGATTAAGTAGGAGAAAGTAAAATGATTGTTTCCAAAAATAAACAGACCCAATCTCGTCCACAGAAAAAATGTGATTACTCTTTGGACATGTATTCGTAGAGAAAATCAATAAAAAGCCGTGTATTAAGTGGTGGCTTACGCGTTGTCGGATAAACCGCGTAAATATCGACAACTTGTTTTGAATATGACTCGAGTATTCGAACAACATTGTTGTCTTTTATTGCATCCATTGTAAAGTCCGTTAACATCGCAATGCCTAAACCTGCTTGAACGGCCTTTGCCAATGGCACACCATTGGCGGCAACAAAATTACCTTTAATCGAAATTGTTTCATCACCTGATGCATTGCTAAATTGCCAAACACCCGAACCTCCAATATGGTATTTGTAAAGCAAACAATTGTGATTTTCCAGGTCAGCTGGGATTTTTGGCGTGCCATTTTTTAACAAATAATTTTTATGGGCATACACATGTAAGGCTGTACTCCCTATTTTACGGGCTTTCAATGTCGAGTCTTTTAAGGTTCCGATTCGGATAACAATATCAAAGCCACCTTCAATCACATCGACAAACTGATCTGACAAATTGAGTGAAATTTTTACGTCTGGATAAATCGTTAAAAAATCGACTATGGCGGAAGGTAGAATCGTTTGTCCGAAGGTAACAGGGGCATTGATGGATAAATTACCTTGTGGTTTACTTCGTATTTCACTGACGGCATTTTTTGCATCTGTAACCGTGTCTACCAACTGAAGACAGTATTGATAAAATGTGCGGCCAGCTTCGGTGAGTTCCAATTGTCGTGTTGATCGATTAATCAACTGAACGCCAAGATCGTTTTCCAGGCGACTAATGCGCTTACTGACTAAGGAACGTGATATTTCGAGCTCATCAGCGACTGCAGTAAAACTTTTCAGTTCTATCAGTCTTGAAAATAGAATCATATCATCGATGGATTTCATTGGGACTCGCTAGAATATGGAAACAATGTGTTTCCATTATATCTATATATTTGATTGTTACTAGGTTGCATAATTATGTGTAGCGAAGATAAGCGGAGAAATATATGACCTTAAAAGTGATCGGTGCAGGATTTGGAAGAACGGGCACAAATTCATTAAAGCTCGCATTGGAAACACTAGAGTTTCGTTCCTGCCATCATATGATGGAAGTTTTCCCCAGCGAAAATCAAATTAATTGGTTCCACGATAAGGCACACGGGAAAAATGTCATTTGGGAAGAGGTATTTGAAAACTTTGGTTCTGCGGTAGATTGGCCTTCAAGCGCCTACTACAAAGAATTGGCTGAGTTCTATCCAGAATCTAAAGTCATCTTAAGTATTCGTGATCCAGATCGTTGGTATGACAGCGCTAAAGAAACAATTTATTATGTTTCAACTGCAATACCAAAATGGACATTATTTCTGTCAGCAAAAAAACGTCGAATTTATGAAATGATTCAAAAAACAATTTGGCAAGGTGTGTTTGACGGAAAGTTTGAGGATCGACAATATGCGATAAACGTATTTAGTAATCACATAAAAGAGGTGAAATCCATTATTCCTGAAGATCGCTTATTAATCCACGAAGCGAAAGACGGATGGGCGCCTTTGTGTGAATTTTTAGGCCATCCCATTCCCGAGCAACCTTATCCTAGGGTTAATGAAGCCAAAGCGTTTAAAAAACAAATTGGAAAAATAAAATAATTAAGACGGTTGCCTTGGGTCGTTCTTTTTATTGGCTTGACTTCAACAGTTTATCTATTTTAGTGGCGTAGGTTGCATTCTGTTCAAACCTCTATACGAGTTAGCCTACCCCACAAATTGTGATTTTTTAAGGTATACGCGGCTAAAAGTCAAATTAGTGCTATTATTAGGTAGGTATCCCTCTTTGACTTCGCTCTATAATTCTAATGCGACATCCATTTTTACTGCGAAAAAATAATTTCCCTTGTAAGGTGTTTGACACCTGCATAACGCGATTAATATTTCTTGTGCTCGTTTTGCTAATTTCAAATTGTTCTTTGCCTGTTAAAAGAGACTGGCATACTGTTGATGAGCCCACGAATAAAAAAGGTGAAGTTTACGGAAGTTATTCTGCTGGTTGTTTGGATGGGGCTATTTCTCTTTCCGCATCATCTCTATATTTTCAGGCAATGCGACCCTCACGAAAGCGTTATTATGGACACCCAGATCTTATTCAGTTTTTGGAAGAATATTCTAAAACGTTATACGATAAAGGTTTGGGATCGTTAGCGATAGGTGATTTATCGCAAGCACGTGGTGGTCCTATGTCCAGTGGACATGCGAGTCATCAATTAGGGCTTGATGCAGACATTTGGTTTCTTCGATTCACTGAATCTGAAAAAAAAGCACTAAGCCTGCATGATACCGAATCAATACCAGCAACTACAATGGTTAATGATGATTCAATCAGTATTAATCAAAATAATTGGCATAAAGATAATACCTTGGCTCTCAAATTCGCAGCAATTAACATGAAAGTGGAAAGAGTTTTCGTAAACTATGTGATTAAAAAAGCCTTGTGTGAATCACATAAAGGAGAAAAGTGGCTTAGCAAAATTCGCCCTTGGTGGGGACACACCTATCACTACCATGTAAGGCTTGCCTGCCCCAATAATAGTCTTTACTGTAATCAACAAAATCCAGTGACGCAAACGGATGGTTGTGATGAAACTTTGGATTGGTGGTATTCGGAAGAAGCGCTACAAACACGAGAAAAAAAATCAATGAAAGAAGCGTCTGACGTTAAGCTTCCGCTCCAATGTGAAAAAGTTTTGCAGAGTGATTCAATGCGAAATTAATCAATATTTCTGGGCGACAAATTAGCATATGGCAGGTTTATTATTCTTGGTGGTGAAAGAATATTATGATTTGGTGAGTTTTGTTTTGAAAATCATGATTGGGTTAATGGTAATATATATTGAAATCATGCGAGACTGCGCTACAAACTGATTTACTAACAATCAATGTCTACGGGTAAAGAAGATGCCGGGTAATGAGTTGTATACCCGGCATTGTTCCATCTAATTTATCAACAAAAACTTAGCGAGATACACTAACACTTACGCGACTACTTGAACTTGCACCTTGATCATCTGATACCGTTAATTCAAATACCAGAACCGCTGTCGTTCGACGCTTAACTCTTGGAGCCCGAAAACTTGCTTCAACTGAGTTAGCGTTTTTAAGTGAAACACTTTTTCCTGAAATTTGTCGCCAGGAATATGAAAGTGCATCCCCATCTGGATCAAAAGAACCTGACCCATCGAGATATACACTCGACCTGGTCGATACAGACTGATCTTCCCCGGCATCCGCAACCGGAGGCTGATTGTCTCCACCACCACCTGATGTATCAAATAGACTCACAAATAAATCATTATCTCCACCATTATACGTGGTGTCGAATGCGCCGGAAGTCACAGGAAAGTTCGTGGATCCGGTATGTCCTGAAATGTATACCTTACCGTCTGCACCCGTGGTAATTTCTTCACCGGTTGCACTTTCACTGCCGCCAATATAACTGCCATAAAGCAATGATGATAAATCACCATTGAATTTCGCTATGTAGGCATCACGGCCACTATTAAGCGTTTTATCAAACGCATTATTGGATGTTGGTATATCTGCAGAATCTGTACTCCCGCCAATTGCAATATTGCCGTCGGAGTCGATTTTAATCGCGTTCAATAAATCGATGTCGGTGCCGCCAAAATAAGTCAGCGCTATGGTGGTTTGTAAATCGAGCGAGACCTTAGTGATATAATTGTCTGATCCTGTGAAACCGGTATTTGTGGGACCACAAAACCCAATAGGACCACAAAGCGAATCAAATGCATTTTGTGAAACCGGTAAATCGTTACTGTTTGTTGTTCCTATTGCAACGATAAAATTATCATTTAGATCAAAAGCCCTAAAGTTGGTACCTGAGCCATAATCGAGTTGCGACACAATGGTTGTCAAATTAGTATCTACCGCAATTATTTTTGTCGGAGATACGCTGCCTCCAGTCGATATCATATAAACATTAGAATTACTTCCGACCTGGATGCCATGATCACTATTTTTCCCCAGATAAGTTGCTGCCAATATGGATGTCAAATTCAAATCTTGCCGAATTGCATAACCGTAATAACTGGTTATTCCGAAACTACCGGAAGGGTCACAGGCGCCATCACCACCACAGGTTGTATCAAGAGCATCTGGTGTGGTCGGTACATTCGGCGAGTTTATGCGACCAATGAGGTAAACACTATTATTACCAATAGTCAGTTTTCCCGAAAGGCTGTTACCTGCAACAAATGATGTCGCCATTAACGTACTCAGGTCGTTACTGAGTTTTGCAATAAAAGTTCCTGCAGGTATTGTTGGATAAAATTGATATCCACCTTCAACAAACGGGAAATCACCGCCGCCAGATCGACCCGCAACATACACATTACCAGCATCATCCAAAGCTATCCCTGATATTTCATCATAACTACTACCACCAAGAAATGTACTTGACACTAATGTCGAAAGATTTGAATCAAACTTTGCGATGTACCCATCATACACACCGCCAGCGAAGCTATTAAAACCCGTGGTAGTCGGAAAATTGCTGGAGTCTGTAACTCCAGCCACATACACAAATCCATCCTTTTCTACAATATCACCGACAAATTCGAAATCGCTGATTGCGTTTGTGTTATCGCCACCGAGAAACGTTGAGGCAATTAAGGGATCAATAATGAGTGTTTTTGATGTGTCATATTGGCCTAATGTAAACCCATATTCATTTCCTTTTGTACTGTAGGCAATTTCAACGGGAATTTTTTTGCCTTTTAATTCCTGATAGGCAATCGGTTTGGTAAAGGCAACATCGCCTGCGTCAGTGGATATTACTAGCTGCTTGGCATCGTTGACATATAGTTTGTTACCACCATCAATTAATAACCGAATTTGCTTTGGGTTAGCATTGGGTTTAACAATAAATAACTTTTCAATGTTATTGCTGGTGGCATTTATCTGAACATCAATGCCGGGGTAGGCTTTCTTCAATTCAACGCTTTTAACGCTGCTAATATTTTGCTGCGATTCCGGTTTTTTCCCTCGAAAAAAATGTAAATCTGTATTTGCAGCTTCACCACCCAGTGCAGAAATCACCTGTTGGCTCACGATACTTTCTTTTAGTACCCAAGCTGAATTTTTATTGTCTTTTTCTATTGGCAGTGAATAAACTATTTCGCCTTTGTGTGTAATAAATACAGTACCGGCAAATGTTTTTGCATAGTAGGCAACATCGCTGTGTAATTGTCCTTTATTTTGAATAAATGGAATGCTTGCTGTCCGAAACTTATCCGACGCCATTGCTTTAACGGAATCAGACGCAATTGATGCGAGTACAGCATTCGATAAAAATAAACTTAGTAGGACACTGACGGTTAGAAATCTCTTAAAGTTTGGCATCATCTCTCCTTTAGCCATATATCGAGTTTTTGATATGAACCAAGGTAGGGTGATTGATAAATTTAACGGGATTATAACGAAATTGTCACGAATCTATCACATTTGGTTTTTACATTCGGTGATTGTGTGAATAATCAAAAAGAGGCCAGATAAGTGATCGTTGTTTACAGAGAGTTAACATTGTAAAGTTTTTACACAATTGAGTTTATGTTTGGAGATCATATGTTGATAGCGGTATTCAAAGTAGATCTATAAATGCCGAATTGTTTATGAGAAAATAAAGGTGTCCATTTACTTCTGTATCCGGAGGTCTGATAAACCCCAGGTTCTCATGAATAACAAATTTTCCAAATCATTCACAAAAGGTCGCGGTGCTTTATCCAACCAGGGTTCACGTTTCGTGGAATACCAATATGAACCTGAGTATGACGATTGGCCACTAGATAAAAACGAGAACCGCCGTACCGAAGTATTTATTGATTCAAGCAAGACGATAATTACTCGAAATCAATCTCCAGATGTCCCCTTTGATCGCTCAATTAATCCTTACAAAGGATGTGAACACGGCTGTGTATACCCGTAGCGTTATAAAATTAGGTGTTAATGTGCATCATTTTAGTTTCACAACAAGGCAAAATGACGCGTAATAGCCGGACTATTGCAAGGAATTTTAACGCAGTTGTGGAATTCAAATGGTGTGCAGTAAGACCTAATTTTATAACGCTACGGGTATATATTGTTATGCACGGCCCACGCACGCTTATTTGGATTTTTCACCCGGATTAGATTTTGAAACAAAAATTGTTGCCAAACCCGATGCGGCGTTATTATTAGAAAAGGAATTGAACCGACCGTCATACAAACCAGAGCCCATTGCACTGGGTGCTAATACCGACGCATACCAACCAGTCGAACGTAAAATGAAAATCACTCGCGGCGTATTGGAAGTGTTGTCATCGCATAACCATCCAGTGATTATCATAACAAAATCTGCGTTGATCGAGAGAGATATTGATTTATTAGAACCCATGGCGACAAAAAATTTGGTCAAGGTAATTGTGTCTGTCACGAGTTTGGATCATCACCTTAGTCGACATTTAGAACCGAGAGCAGCTTCGCCAAAACGACGTCTACAAATTATCAATAAATTGACTGTTGCTAACATACCGGTTGGGATTTTATTCGCACCCATTATTCCAATTTTAAACGACAATGAAATGGAATCTGTTTTATCCGATTGTGCCAATTCTGGTGCAATCTCTGCAGCATATGTCCTGTTACGTTTACCTATGGAAGTAAAAACGCTTTTTGAACAATGGTTGCAACAGCATTATCCTCTGAAACACAAACATGTCATGAATTGCTTGAGTGAACTTCGCGATGGCAAGGTTAATTCTGCAAAGTTTGGCGAACGTATGTCCGGCACCGGTGTTTACGCTGATATCATTTCGCAACGATTTAGGCTTGCATGCAAACACAACAATCTGAATACCGATGAAATTCAGTTAAATACGCAACAATTTAGAGCACCTCAAACTGTTGGCGTACAACTTGATTTGTTTTCATAGGGTTAATAGTGAAAAGAAAAGTTAAACCTAGAATCCGCAGTTAGATCACGATTTCTAGCACAAGCTTTTGATGCACCTAGCAAATTCAAAAAGCGGCTTATCCCCAGCCGCTCCAGGCATTCACGGCGCTAGCGCCCAATAAGGTGACCGCGCAGTTTTTGAATTCACTATGCACATCAAAATGACGTGCATGGATGCACTAATGCAGTGATTACAGGATGTAAAAGAGCTGTCTTGCACTATAAAGTCGAATCCAACTACGGATTCTAGGTTAAATGAATAATGTCGAAAAAACTTTGTAAGAAAGTGGCTTGGTTTCCCGTGCACGATATCAATATTTTTCCGTTACAACGTGTTTCAATAATTTGGAAAATAACAAATTGACCATCGTGCATTGGTTGGATAAAACGAGTGGTTTTAATCAAGCTGTTAGATTAACTATTGTGGTTACAATCATGCAACATATTGATTTTCGGTAGAAAGAAATTAGAGACAAAACTCAATTAAAAGTAAAAAGTATATAGGTCTATTTAAACAAATTGTGGATTATCGTTTTTCGCATGGGAACTTACGCACTAAATTAAAATGTTAATTCAAAAATTTCAGATTTAATTTATATAAGAAAGTTTACTATAGCATAAATAATATTTTAAGTATTAATAAGTCCGCAAATCGACGGACATGTAATGATCGCATGTGGCGAGGGAACAGCCAGGAGCAAATTTAAAATATTTGCCCCGTTCTTTGTATCCCAAGGATTAACCGATATTAAGTCTTAATAGTGCCTAAGGAATTAGGTGTGTTTACGCATTAACGTGGGTAACAGGGGTAAAACATGATCCATGGAAAAATCCATGTAAGATGGTTTGCAATATTTGCGAGTTGGGTGCAATTCGCATTGAGCATTCACCACACCCCAAAAAAGATATCTTTGACTACCCTTCTCTTCGTAAGCCTACTGAGTTCTCAATTTGTTTTTGCAGACATCAATGAATTACGTGACCCAGCCAATAACGACCGAATTGATACCCAATTTATTCATAATGAAAATAGTGCCGAACAATGCCAAAGCTGTCATAACGGATCAGTCGCTGTTGGACAACCGTTTGATCACATTGCTGCATTAACCAGTCACGAAGCGATATTATCAGAATGTGATTCTTGTCATGTTACCTACACATGGACTCTCGCTAAACAAGATTTACCACAACCAACAGCACCAATAATTACAGGCCAAGCGGATTTATTTAAATCAAAAGTCAGCAGCCGAATAAGAACCCTTTTCGACCACACAGGATTAGTCGACAACTGTGTTAGTTGTCATGACGGTGTTTCGGCAAGTGCACCAAGCCCCGCTCACATAGCCGTAACCAATAATACCTGCGAATTTTGTCATGTGACCGTTGCTTGGGTACCACCGAGACGCATGGATCATAACCAAACTGTTGGCGCCTGTGTTGATTGCCACAACGGAACAATATCAACGGGTAGAAGCTCCATACACATCAACACTACTGACAGTTGTGGTGAATGTCATACAACGTTAGCTTGGCGACCTATTCCAAGCGTTAATCACGACCAAGTCGTTGGCACCTGTTTAGACTGCCACAACGGTGTTATTTCCGTTGGTAAACCGCCAACTCATTTTCCAGCAAGTGATCTTTGCGAAACCTGTCATACCACCGTCGCGTTTAGAGCAGGAACAACGGTAGATCACACCCAGCTCACCGGCACGTGTATCAGTTGCCACGATGGTACTATCGCAGCAGGAATGCCAACGTTTCACGTACCAGTAACCGTCGAATGTGGCGCATGTCACGCATCCACTCACTGGCGACCGGTACCGACAATTGATCACAACCACGTCATTGGAAGTTGTGGTACTTGCCATAACGGCACAACAGCCACTGGCCGATCGTCTAGTCACGTTCCATCGACAGGCAATTGCGATGCTTGTCATAACATCACTGCTTGGGTGCCTGCAGCGCAGGTTGATCATAATGAAGTATTGGGTAGTTGCGGTGTCTGTCACGACGGCGTAAAAGCAGTCGGTCGATCATCCAGCCATGTGCCGTCAACGG
>Ga0316207_10000716_pt1 | contig 48381 bp, 22 predicted proteins | sample 6weekpyrite_MG_FD_204943 | JGI IMG/M metagenome (GOLD analysis project Ga0316207, IMG submission 204943) | Microbial mat bacterial communities from mineral coupon in-situ incubated in ocean water Damariscotta River, Maine, United States -... | ecosystem: Environmental > Aquatic > Marine >... | reverse complement strand
TGATGTGTATTGAATTAATGCTACTGGCGGTCAATATAAACTTTATCGCGTTCTCTCACTTTCTGGGAGATAGTGCAGGCCAGGTGTTTGTTTTCTTTATTCTTACAGTTGCAGCGGCTGAAGCTGCAATTGGACTTGCGATTCTGGTAGTCGTGTTCCGTAACCGACAGACCATTAATGTGTCTGAACTGAATACGCTGAAAGGTTAGAAATGATGGATATGGAAATTATATATTTAGCGATACCCCTGGCATCATTATTCGGTGCCATTATGGCCGGCTTTTTTGGTAAAGTTATTGGTCGTTCCGGCGCGCATACGGTTACCATCGCAGGTGTTGCAACCTCATTTATTCTTTCATTAATGGCCTATAACCATATTGTCCTGGAAGCGGGTGATGTTTATAACCAGACAGTTTATACCTGGATGGTTAGTGATGGTTTGAAATTTGAAGTTGGTTTTTTAGTTGATCAGCTTACGGTGATGATGTTGTGTGTTGTAACCGGTGTTTCTCTGATGGTGCATTTATATACCATTGGCTATATGCATGATGACCCGGGTTACCAGCGTTTCTTTAGTTATATTTCCCTGTTTACTTTTGCCATGCTGATGCTGGTTATGTCGAATAACTTTTTACAGTTATTTTTTGGTTGGGAAGCGGTAGGCCTGGTTTCTTATTTGTTAATTGGTTTCTGGTACAAAAAAGAGACGGCGATCTATGCCAACTTAAAAGCATTTCTGGTTAATCGTGTGGGTGACTTTGGGTTTATTCTGGGTATTGCAGCCGTAGTTATGTATGCGGGTAGCCTGGATTACAAAGAAGTATTTGCTTTGGCGCCACAAATGGCGAACCAGACGGTTAACCTGGTTGGTGATCAGCAATGGTCTGTGATAACGGTGATCTGTATTTTGTTATTTGTTGGGGCCATGGGTAAATCAGCACAATTTCCTTTACATGTCTGGTTGCCGGATTCAATGGAAGGTCCAACGCCTATTTCTGCTTTAATACATGCGGCGACCATGGTGACAGCGGGTATTTTTATGGTGGCACGTATGTCGCCGTTGTTTGAGTTTTCAGAAACAGCATTAACCTTTGTGATGATTATCGGTGCCATTACCGCATTATTTATGGGACTGATAGGTATAGTTCAAAATGACATTAAGCGTGTTGTTGCTTATTCAACGCTTTCACAACTTGGTTATATGACGGTTGCTCTCGGTGTGTCTGCTTATTCTGCAGGGGTATTTCACTTAATGACCCACGCATTTTTTAAAGCCTTATTATTCTTAGCTGCTGGTTCAGTTATTATTGCTATGCATCATGAGCAGGATATGCGCAAAATGGGTGGTTTATGGAAATATATGCCTATTACCTGGTTTACTTCTGTAATAGGTTCACTGGCATTAATTGGCTTCCCTGGTTTCTCAGGTTTCTTCTCTAAAGATTCTATTATATTGGCAGTTGCTGAATCACATTTACCCGGTGCGGAGTACGTTCATCTGATGGTATTAGCCGGCGTGTTTGTTACTGCATTTTATTCTGCCCGTATGTACTTCATGGTGTTTCATGGGGAAGGGAGAATGGATCAGCATACTAAAGATCATTTGCGCGAATCACCGTGGGTAGTAACCGTACCGTTAATTGTATTGGCATTTTTCTCAGCGGTTATTGGCTGGAAAACTATTGAGCCGATGCTGTTTGCGGGTTATTTTGATAACGTAATATTTGTAAAAGAATCACATAACGTACTGGCACAGGTTAAAGAACACTACCATGGTCAATGGGCGATGATTCAGCACGGTATTGTTTCCTGGCCATTTTTCCTTGCTATGGCAGGGGTAGGTTCAGCCTGGTATATCTATTTGAAGAATCCACAGATAGCAGAAACAACTAGCCAGAAGTTTTCATTTGTTTACAACATGCTGGATAAAAAATACTGGATGGATGAGCTTTACGTAAAAATATTTAGTGATGGTAGCCGGGGCCTGGGTAAGGGTTTCTGGAAAGCCGGTGATGTAACCATTATAGATGGTTTAATTATTAATGGTTCGGCAAAAGTGGTGAACTGGTTTGCGAGTGTGGTTCGACATGTGCAAACCGGTATGCTTTATCATTATGCGTTTGCAATGATTTTAGGGTTGGTTGGATTGCTATATTTATTTGCCAACCCAACAACGTAATAGTTTGTAGGTGTTCCTTTAGGAGCACTATGGTTACAGTAATTAACTGTCTAATGTGCACCTAAAGGAAAGGAGCACCTACAAGTAATTAAACTCAGGTTTTTTTGAATAAGAAAATAACAATGAAAAATAACATCAGGATTAAATCATAATGTTTGCAGATTGGCCTCTCCTTAGTCTGGTCGTATGGTTGCCAATTATTGGTGGCGTAGCTGTGCTGTTGTCTGGAGATAAAGGTAGCTCAGAGGGCGCGCGTCGTCTGGCACTGATTATTTCCCTTGCAACATTTGTATTGAGTCTGGGTTTATATACCAACTTTGATAACTCAACATCCGCCATGCAGTTCCAGGAACGTTTTGAGTGGATTGGTGATTTCAGTATTTATTATCACCTTGGGGTAGATGGTTTATCTATGCCACTGATTGTTTTAACTACCTTTACTACCATTCTGGTAATACTGGCGGGCTGGGAAGTAATACAGAAAAGAGCGTCGCAATACATGGCAGCATTCCTGATAATGGAAGGTCTGATGAATGGCGTGTTTTCTGCGCTTGATTCGATGTTCTTTTATGTGTTCTGGGAAGCCATGTTAATTCCTATGTTTATCATCATTGGTGTATGGGGGGGGCCAAAGCGGGTTTACGCAACGATTAAGTTTTTCATTTATACTTTTTTCGGTTCCGTGTTTATGCTGGTGGCGATGATTTACATGTATTACCAGTCAGGTAGTTTTGCTATTTTGGATATGCATAATCTGAAGCTGGGCATGACGGAACAAACATTAATTTTCTTTGCGTTTCTGGCGGCCTTTGCGGTTAAGGTGCCTATGTGGCCAGTGCATACCTGGCTACCGGATGCGCACGTTGAAGCTCCCACTGGTGGTTCAGTCATACTGGCGGCAATAATGCTGAAAATTGGTGGCTATGGTTTCCTACGATTTACCTTACCGATTACACCTGATGCAAGCCTATCCTATGACTGGCTGATAATTGGTATGTCGCTAATTGCAGTGGTTTATATCGGTTTTGTAGCGCTTGTACAAACTGATATGAAAAAACTTGTTGCCTATTCCTCAATTGCCCACATGGGTTTTGTAACCCTTGGCCTGTTTGTTATTTTCAGGATCTGGGGCAATGCGGAAAATGCTGATATTAGTGGTGCGGCACTTGCGGTTGAGGGTGCTATGGTGCAAATGATTTCCCACGGCTTTATTTCCGGTGCGATGTTCTTAATGATTGGGGTGCTATATGACCGGATGCACAGTCGTGAAATTGCGGACTATGGCGGAGTGGTAAACACCATGCCAATATTTGCGGCGTTTGCCGTGTTCTTTGCAATGTCGAATGCGGGCTTACCGGGTACCTCGGGTTTTGTTGGTGAGTTCATGGTTATACTCGCGGCCTTTAAGGCTAACTTCTGGATTGCCTTCCTGGCGGCGACAACCTTAATTTTAGGTGCAGCCTATACATTGTGGATGGTTAAGCGAGTTTTCTATGGCGAAGTTAAAAATGACAATGTAAAAGCCCTGCAGGATTTAAATCAACGTGAATTACTTATCATGTCGATATTAGCGATTGCGGTGTTAGGTTTAGGTTTATACCCTGCGCCTCTTGTCGATGTTATGCATGCATCTGTTGATAATTTATTACACCATATTGCGCAATCAAAATTGCCATAAAACATTACAAAAAGTTAATTAGAGATATTAATAATGACACTTGAAATGCTCAATCTTTCAATCGCAATGCCTGAGATATTTTTACTTGCTATGGCCTGTACTGTACTGGTGATTGATGTTTATCTGAAAGATGACAGTCGCAATGTAACTTATGTGTTATCCCAGATAGGTCTTATCATTACACTGGTATTGATTTCACAGCAAAGCCTGCAATCGCGTGAGCTGGCATTTAATGGTCTGTTTGTAAATGATTTGCTGGCGAATGTTCTGAAATATGCAGTGGTGTTATTAGTGGCTATCGTTTTTGTTTATTCACGCCGCTATTTACAGGATCGCAGTATTTTTAAGGGCGAGTTTTATGTGCTTGGCCTGTTTGGACTGCTGGGCATGATGGTGATGATATCTGCCAATCATTTCCTGTCTATGTATCTTGGGCTGGAGCTGCTTTCATTATCGCTTTATGCCATGGTCGCATTTAATCGAGAAAATCCCAATGCAGCTGAAGCGGCAATGAAATATTTTGTGCTGGGTGCAATTGCATCGGGTATGTTGTTATACGGTATGTCAATGGTTTATGGTATGACAGGCTCATTAAATATAGTAGAAGTGGCTATTGCCATAGAGCAGATGAAAAACGATAACCTGGTACTGATTTTTGGTCTGGTATTTATGGTGATTGGTTTGTCATTTAAGTTAGGTGCTGTGCCATTTCATATGTGGATTCCGGATGTTTATCACGGCTCTCCCACTACGGTAACAAGTTATATTGCAACCGCACCTAAAGTTGCCGGCTTCGCAATGGTGATTCGTTTGTTGGCAGAAAGTATGGGGAGTTTGCAGGCTGACTGGCAGGGTATGCTGATTATACTGGCTGTGCTTTCAATGGCTGTGGGTAATGTAATTGCCATTGCGCAATCTAATTTAAAACGTTTATTTGCTTATTCAACAATATCCCATGTCGGTTTTATTATGCTTGGTCTTTTAGCGGGGAATCAGGAAGGATATTCCGCTGCTATGTTCTATACACTAACTTATGCACTCATGTCATTAGGTGGCTTTGGTGTTATTATTCTGTTAACGCGCAAAGGTTTTGAAGCAGATAACATAGATGATTTAAAGGGCTTAAATCAACGCAGTCCCTGGTTTGCCTTTATCATGTTAATCATTGTTTTTTCTATGGCGGGTGTGCCACCGACTGTAGGATTCTGGGCAAAACTGGCGGTGCTTAAGGCCGTAGTTAATATTAATATGCTGTGGCTGGCATTGGTTGCGGTGTTCTTCTCAATTATTGGTATTTTCTATTACCTGCGAATAATTAAGTTAATGTACTTTGATGAAGCTGAAGATAAAAGTGAAATTAATTGCACACGGGATATGCAGATAGCATTGAGTGCAAATGGTTTAACCGTATTAATGTTAGGATTATATCCTGCTGCATTAATGTCGCTTTGTCTTGCTGCGTTTGCTTAGTTTATGAAATAGCTTTATAAGAAACTAAAAAGACCTACCGCAAATAAACGCTAAAACGTTATGATGTAGTGCGCCGCAGGCACACTACAATAAACATTAGCGTTTTTTTTGTGTTCATTTGCGGAAAATTGCTTTTTTCTTTAAACCTACACTTATACCATTTAGTTTTTTTCAGATGAAAACTTTTTTGCGGCTTTAAGTAAATGGGTTTTCTTGATGAAGGCTATTTCTCCACTTTTTTGCATTTTCTGTAATATTGGGGTGATTATAGGAATTAGGTGGGCGTTTTTTTTGTGTACAAAATGATAAAGCTTAAGTGTTTTTAGAGAATGACTAACCGTTTTGATCTGATGATATTTTTTACTATAGATAAGATTAATGCCCGCCAGTTTTGGTAATACTATTATGTCTGTTTTATCTTTTTGCAAAAGCTCTAATGCATCGTTTATATTAGCGGCATAGTTTCGGTCTAAATCTTTCGTGCCTTTTTCTATGAATTTTGCACCCTTTGCAATAGTCAGCTTATGTCCCTTCAAGTCATCCCAGCTTTTAATATCTAAAGATGTGTTTTTACTGAATGCAATAGCTTCTACTGACATAGTAGAAACAGGCACCATTCTTAAATTAGGGTAGAGTTGTGTTATCGTGGCAATCCTTGCAATTTCACCATCGGTTATTCCCGCGTTGGATTGCTGTAATGATTCTTCAAGGTTTAGAAAAACAGGGTTTATATTTATGCCTGCGTTTTTATAGGCCTTAATGATTACTCTGGATGCGATGGTGTGTGCTACATTGTCCTTGCCGCCAGAAAAAGTGTAGCTTTCAGCATGTAACAGAAACGGGAAAAGCAGCAACGGTAAAATTTTTATCATTAAAGTATATTAGAGCTACTTGAGCTGTTCTGCTTTGATTTAAGTAAAAAAGTAAAAAAATTAACTAATCGAATATTATTTGCCTTGCAATAAGTCTTTGAAATCTGTACTATTCGCTCCAAGTTGATGCGGGGTGGAGCAGTCTGGCAGCTCGTCGGGCTCATAACCCGAAGGTCGTAGGTTCAAATCCTGCCCCCGCTACCAAATTTTTATCAGGCTCATAGTTATTAGTCCGCCAGAGGCTTCGGATTATGAGCCCGACACAAAATCGACCTCATGGTTTTTTAACCCCTTGGAAGGTCGTAGGTTCAAATCTTGAACCTGGGCTGTAGCCTATATCCTAATCTACTAACAGTTGACTCTATGCGTTATTTATAAGTGTAAGTTGCGACATATGTCTTAGCTGGTTGAGTCAGTCTCTAATGCGTACCACAGAATCATTGGGTTCGCGGAGAAATATTATTTCCCAAGGGTGGATCAAGCAACGCGGGTTCACCCTACAAAAGTTTTTGTTTTCTCTGAGCGCCCTGCATTGCTGTGGTGGCATTAATACCGGGAATTGTGTTTTTCGTGTTAGCTCAGAGATGATATTTTATCAAATTTTAATCTTATATTAATTTATAAAGAAGAATGCCCTATTCGAAAAGGTGTCTCGATCTATGTTAATTATATTACTGTTTGCGCATAGTTTATTGATAAAGCATAAACCGGATAATTAAAAAATAATAAGGGATATTATGTCTAAAGATTTAATGCCTGGTTTAATAAAACCCCTGCCTTCAGGCTTTAAGGGAAGTTGCTAGCAACAGGGGTAGTGGAGTGCGTTATTTTCGAAATTTAACATCGACTAAACCTGATGCATAAAATAAATACTCAGTTTATAAATTATGTCAGTCATTTAATGCAAATATCTCCCCTGAGAACGATTGCATAGTCTTATAGGTTTATTTCTTCGATTTTTATATTGATTATAGGAAAATGACAGATTGACCACAGTTTTCCAGGATGTGATTGAAGTTATGTTGTTAGATTTCAGTTTTAAGCCTTAATAATCGAGCTACCTGTGCTTCCCCTATAACCATGTCGTGACCAGGCGAAGAGTATTCCACATTAATCAAGCCCGTTTGCAATTAATCTAAAGTACCGATTGCATACGCTGGAGTAGGCATGTATACTCTCGCCCAGCTGCGGGACAGGATTATAATTCTATCCACGCTACAAATTTCAACCTGAATTAATCAGCTGCGTGTACCGCAACAGAATAATTCAGGTTTATGTAAGAAGGGCCCCGTAGATCGGGGCCTTTTTTATGGCTCAATACGGGTGTAAAATCCCTGTGTTTTTTAGTCACATATAACCGCAAGGGTACAAATCAAGCGTGAGCGACATCTGGTCAATAGTTGAGCCTGTTATAGTAGGTATGGGATATGAGGTAGTGGATATTGATTATCGACCACACCCCACAGATGGATTGTTACGTATTTATATTGACGGTCCTGATGGCATTGTGCTGGATGACTGTACCGCAGTGAGTCACCAGATCAGTAGTGTACTGGATGTAGAGGACCCTATCCCAGGGCAGTTTAATTTGGAAATTTCATCTCCAGGTATGGACCGGCCGTTACGTAAAGTAGCAGATTTTGAGCGCTTTGCGGGTTCTACTGTAAAAATTAAATTAACTGTGCCCACACTTGAAGGGCAGCGAAATTTTACAGGCAAGTTAAAGGGTGTAGAGAATGACGAAGTCATTCTGGAAATGGATGGTGAAACTCATTACTTAGCCTTAGATACAATCGATAAAGCGCGGATTGTTCCGCAATTCTAGGATTTTCCCGGTAATTTACTGGAAATATGGTTTTTGGAGCCAGACATGAATAAAGAAATTCTTTATGTGGTAGATGCAGTCTCAAATGAGAAGGCGGTTGAGAAGGAAGTCATATTTGAGGCCATTGAAGTCGCATTAGCTACGGCCAGCCGTAAGAAGCAGGGTAAGGATATTGAAGTTCGCGTATGCATAAATCGTGAAACCGGAAACTATGATACTTTCCGTCGTTGGGAAGTGGTAGAAGAGCGTGAAGAAGGGGGGCTGGAATTTCCATTAAAACAAATTACCCTGGAAGCGGCGCAAGTCGATGAGCCTGATATTGAGTTAGGTGAGTATATTGAAGAAGAGATTGAGTCGGTAGAGTTTGGGCGTATTGCAGCCCAGACTGCTAAGCAAGTTATCGTGCAGAAAGTGCGTGAAGCTGAACGTGCTCGTGTTGTTGAAGCTTTTCAGGATCGGGTCGGCGAATTGATTATGGGTACGGTTAAACGCGTTGAGCGCGGCAATATTTACCTTGATCTTGGTGATAATGTGGAAGGTTTTATACCGCGTGAGGATGTAATACCCCGTGAGGCCGTTCGCCCGGGTGACCGATTACGTGGTTATTTAAAAGAAGTGCGTTCTGAAACCCGTGGGCCACAACTATTTATCAGTCGTACAGCACCTGAGTTTCTGGTTGAACTGTTTAAATTAGAAGTGCCAGAAGTGGGGCAGGATCTGATAGAAATTATTTCCGGTGCTCGTGATCCGGGTTCTAGAGCAAAGATTGCGGTTAAATCTAATGACCCTCGTATGGACCCCGTCGGTGCCTGTGTGGGTATGCGGGGGTCGCGCGTTCAGTCAGTAACCAATGAGTTAGCGGGTGAGCGAGTCGATATTATTCTCTGGGATGAAAATCCTGCACAATTTGTAATTAATGCCATGTCACCGGCTGAAGTGCTGTCTATTGTGGTTGATGAAGATGCTCATTCAATGGATGTAGCCGTTGAAGATGAAAAATTATCCCAGGCGATAGGTAAAGGTGGACAGAATATTCGTATGGCCAGTCAGTTAACCGGTTGGAATCTTAATATCATGTCGACTGAAGACATGGATGAGAAGTCTGAGTCTGAAGGCAAGGCTCTGGTTGAATTATTTATGGAGCAACTGGATGTGGATGAAGATGTCGCCACTATTCTTGCAGCGGAAGGTTTCTCCAGCATCGAAGAAGTCGCTTATGTGCCTGAAAGTGAGTTCCTGAATATCGAAGAATTTGATGAAGATATCGTTGAAGAGCTTCGGGGGCGCGCGCGCGATGCTTTGTTGATGAAAGCTATTTCGCAGGAAGAATCAGTTGATGAGCCGCAAAAAGATTTACTTGAAATGGATGGTATGGAAAGTGCGCTTGCTAACAAATTGGCATCGAAAGGTGTCTGTTCAATGGAAGATTTAGCTGAGCTTGCAATAGATGAGTTGCAGGAAATAGAAGGAATGACAGAAGAGCGTGCCAGTGCATTGATTATGACTGCACGGGCACCCTGGTTTGAAAATCAAGATGAGGCAAACCAGTAACCCTGGGGAGGACAATATATGTCACAAGTTACAGTAAAACAACTCTCCGAGGTCGTAGGCGCACCGGTAGAGCGATTATTAGAACAATTAAAAGATGCGGGCATTACAGTATCCGATGGTAATTCTGAAATTACCGATGAGCAAAAATTTAAATTGCTTGATCATCTACGTAATAGTCACGGCAAAAAAACGACCTCAGCTGCTGGTAAGGGCAAAATCACCCTTAAACGTAAATCTACGGCTTCATTAAAAAGCGGTGGCAGCAAAGCAGTTAATGTAGAGATACGTAAAAAACGCAGTATCTCAAAGCTGAGTGAAGTTGATGTTTCTGATAATGAGAAAGAGAAAGAAAAGGCTGACATTCAGCGTTTAATGGCGGAAAAAGAGGCCCGTGAAGCGGAGCGTGCAGAAGCTGAAGTAGTTGCAATAGAGAAGTCCAGGGAAGCAGCCAAGCAACGTGAAGAAGATGCAGCTGCGAAAAAAGAGGCGGAAGTTAAAGCCCGTATTGAGGCGGAACAACAGGCAAAAGTTGTTGCTGATGCTAAAGCACGAGGTGCAGCAAAGGCTGATGTGCCAAAAGCTGCTGCAATAGATGATCGTAGTAAAGGTGTTCAGAAACCAACTGCTAAAGGCAGGGCTAAGGGAGAGAGTAAGGACGATGGTAAGGGAGATACTCGATATGGTAGAAAAGAGCTACATGTAGCCACGGGCAAAAAAGGCAGAGGTAAAAAACAAAGCCGGAAAGTGCTGGCAGCACAGAATGCGGAAGCTAAGCATGCATTTGAAAAGCCGGTCGAAAAGATTATTTATGATGTAGATGTGCCTGAAACGATTAAAGTTTCTGATCTTGCGGCTAAGATGTCAATGAAAGCCGGAGAGATGATCAAGACTATGATGACGATGGGGGTTATGGCCACTATCAATCAGGTTATAGATCAGGATACGGCGATACTTATTGTTGAAGAGCTAGGCCATAAAGCAGTAGCGTCATCAGCTGATGATCGAGAGAACACATTGTTGGCATCAGCAGGCGATGAGTTGCATGATATAGAGCCACGCCCACCCGTGGTGACGATTATGGGTCATGTTGATCACGGTAAAACCTCATTACTGGATCATATTCGAGAAGCAAAAGTCGCCTCAGGTGAGGCCGGTGGTATTACCCAGCATATTGGTGCCTATCATGTGGAAACAGAGAAAGGTGTTATTACTTTCCTTGATACACCAGGTCACGCAGCATTTACATCAATGCGAGCACGTGGCGCCCAGGCTACCGATATTGTCATTTTGGTTGTTGCAGCAGATGACGGTGTTATGCCACAAACGATTGAGGCAATTCAGCATTCAAAAGCTGCGGGTGTGCCCTTAATTGTTGCGGTAAATAAAATTGATAAAGAAGCAGCCGATCCGGATCGTGTGAAAACAGAGCTGGGTAGTCATGAGGTTATTCCTGAGGACTGGGGTGGTGAAAATATTTTCGTAAATGTTTCAGCGAAAACAGGTGAAGGCATAGATGAGTTATTGGAAGCCATAAACTTGACTGCTGAAGTGCTTGAATTTAAGGCACCAGCTAAAGGCCCGGCCCAGGGTATCGTCGTTGAGGCTACATTGGATAAAGGCCGTGGTGTCATGACAACGGTTCTGGTTCAGAAAGGTGGTTTAAAGAAAGGCGATATACTATTAGCAGGCCAGGAATATGGTCGTGTACGTGCCATGTTTAATGAAAATGGCCGACAAATCGATGAAGCAGGTCCATCTATACCTGTAGTCGTTTTGGGCTTGTCAGGAACACCTTCAGCGGGTGATCAGGTTCAGGTAATGAACGATGAAAAAACCGCTCGTGAACTGGCGGGAAGTCGAACTCATAAAGAGCGTGATGTTAAATTTGCAGCACAGCAACAGGCCAAGCTTGATTCCTTATTTACTAATTTGGGTAAAGGCGAAGTTAAGTACCTTAATATTCTGCTGAAAGCTGATGTACAGGGCAGTTTAGAGGCCATTAAAGATTCATTGTTGAAGCTGGCGGCGGATAATGAAGAAGTAGATGTAGCGATTGTCGGTTCGGGTGTTGGTGGTATTAATGATACTGATATTAGTCTTGCCGCCGCATCAAATGCAGTTGTCTTTGGTTTTAATGTAAGGGCAGATGCTGCAGCAAGAAAGTCAGTTGCTGAACGTGGCGTTGATATGCGTTATTACAGTGTTATTTATGACCTGATCGATGAAGTTAAATCCGCATTAACCGGTATGCTTGATGCGAAATATCGTGAAGAAATAATTGGCCTGGCTGAAGTTAAAGATGTCTTTAAATCGCCAAAATTTGGCTTAATTGCCGGCTCCATTGTTACTGAAGGAACCATCAAAAAAGACCAGCCTATTCGTGTACTTCGTGACAACGTGGTTATATACGAAGGAGAACTTGAATCATTGCGCCGCTTTAAAGATGCAGTTGAAGAAGTTAAAAGTGGTACTGAGTGCGGTATTGGTGTGAAGAACTATAATGATGTGAAAGTCGGTGATCAGATAGAAGTCTTTGAACGTGTTGAAGTGGAACGCGTTTTATAAAATATCGGCCACAGAGACATAGAGATCATAGAGAAAAAATAGTATTAATTGTGCGCAGCACAATAACAAATAAACCTCTGTGTACTCTGTGCCTCTGTGGCAAATTCAGGTTAATTATGCCAAAAGAATATTCCCGATCACAACGCATGGCTGAGCAGGTTCGTAGAGAACTGGCTGAGTTAGTGCGTGATGAAATTAAAGATCCCCGGGTAAGCTGGGTGTCTTTCACTGCGGTTAAAGTAAGTCGTGACTTGAGTAATGCGGTGGTTTATTTCACAGTACTCAATGATGATGAGCGAGAACAAGCGGCAGAAGGTCTGAATAAAGCCGCGGGTTTTATTCGCCGCGAGTTATCAAAACGTATTCGCTCACGTATCGTGCCATCATTAAAGTTTGTATATGATTTGAGCATTGAGCGGGGCACGACAATGGAATCATTAATTGCTAAAGCACGTTCTTCGGATGCGGACTCTTCTGACGAGTGATTTTTTGCCGTAGAGGCACAGAGTCCACAGAGAAAGGTTTGTAGCTGTATTTGTACGTAGCACAAATACAAAAAGCTCTGCGCTATCTGCGCCTTTGTGGCAAAAATATTTTCAGGTTTTTATTTTTATTTCTAGGTTTTTATTTTCATGGGTCGTAAAAAAAACAAAGGTCGCGCTGTTCATGGCGTAGTACTTCTTGATAAGCCGTTAAAGGTTTCATCTAACCATGCTCTGCAACGGGTAAAACGTTTATTTAATGCAAATAAAGCAGGACATACAGGCAGTCTGGATCCATTGGCAACAGGTATGTTGCCTATTTGCCTGGGTGAGGCGACAAAAATTTCAGCCTTTTTGCTTGATGCGGATAAGACCTACCGATTCAAATGCAAACTGGGTGAAAAAACCGCCACCGGTGATGCGGAAGGTGAGGTTATAGCTAGTCGCCCCTTTGAGCATATCCAGTTATCCGATATCGAGCAGTGTCTGCCAGAGCTTAGCGGCGATATTATGCAGGTGCCCCCCATGTATTCTGCATTGAAAAAAGATGGCCAGCGCTTATATGACCTGGCGCGTCAGGGAATAGAAATTGAGCGCAAAGCACGTCCAGTTACAATCTATTCGCTGGATTTACTGGCCTTTGAAAGTGGTGAAGTTGAGCTTGAAGCTCGCTGTTCAAAAGGCACTTATGTGCGAACATTGGCTGAAGATTTAGGTGAAAAACTGGGCTGTGGTGCCTATGTTACCGAGCTAAGGCGTACTTCAGTAGGTTTATACCAAACTCAGGTGATAACCCTTGAACAGCTAGAAGAGCTGGCAGAAGGGGGGGAGGATTCCCTGGATGCAATATTGCTGGAACTGGATAGTGCAATAACAGACTGGCCAAAAGTTGAGCTGGATGCGGATAGTGCTTATTACATAAAATTAGGCCAGCCAGTACAAATCGCTCGGGCACCTACAGAAGGGCTTGTGCGAATATATGATGAAGAACGTTTTATTGGTGTTGGCAAAATCCTTGATGATGGCCGGGTGGCACCTAAGCGGATGATGAATCTGTAATATTATGGGGCATCTCCCTCGGGGAAAGGTCGCCGCTTTTTGGCGCTCTGTCCCCTTATTGAGACCACCAAGAGTTGTTCGGAGCCGTTCATCGCTCTGCCAGTCTGATCGGAATCACATCAGGGGATAGAGCTTACAAAGGCGAGGTCTTTTCCCGAGGGAGATGCCCCATAACATGGTGATTCGTACTAACATACTATATTTCACCCTAATCCACTGATTTAGCGCACAAAAGCTTTTGTCACAAGCCTAAAGCATGATAAAATCCCGCTTCTTTTTCGAGGCAAACACAGTCAGGAGTTTTGACAATGTCAATGACAGCGACAGCTAAAGCTGAAGTCGTATCTAAATATGCACGTGGTGAAGGCGATACAGGATCACCAGAAGTTCAAGTAGCATTACTTACTACTCGAATTGTAGAGTTAACTGAGCACTTTAAAGCTCACAAGCAGGATCACCATTCTCGCCGTGGACTTTTACGCATGGTAAACCAGCGTCGTAAATTGCTGGATTATTTAAAGTCAAAAAATACAGATCGTTATAAAGATCTGATTTCAAATCTTGGCCTGCGCCGTTAATAATAACGCCAATAAATTCAGATATAAAAATCAGATAACTAGGGTATAACCTGTGACTGCAATTAAAAAATCATTTCAATTTGGGGATCATAACGTAACTATCGAAACCGGTGAGATTGCTCGCCAGGCTTCAGGTGCTGTTATGGTAGATATGGATGGCACCGTTGTGCAGGTAACCGCCGTAGCTGTTAAAGGTGGAGAACCTCGGGACTTTTTCCCGTTAACTGTGAATTACCAGGAGCGTACTTATGCTGCGGGTAAAATTCCAGGAAGCTTCTTCAAACGTGAAGGTCGACCATCAGAAAAAGAAACTCTGACTAGCCGCCTAATAGATCGACCTATCCGTCCTTTATTCCCTAAAGGTTATACCTCAGAAGTTCAGGTTATTTGTACAGTAATGTCACTTAACCCTGAAATTGATCCTGATATTGCGGCACTGATTGGTACATCAGCTGCACTGGCTATTTCCGGTGCGCCCTTTGCCGGCCCGGTTGGGGCATGTCGCGTAGGTTACAAAGATGGCGAGTATATCTTAAACCCAACATTCAGCCAGCTTGCAGAATCTCAACTTGATTTAGTAGTTGCTGGTACAGATGAAGCGGTATTAATGGTTGAATCAGAAGCCGACCAGCTTTCAGAAGACGTTATGTTGAATGCGGTTATGTTCGGTCATGAGCAGTTTCAGGTTGTTATTAGTACGATCAAGGAACTGGCTGCTGAAGTTAACACCCCTGCAATGGAGTGGGAGCCACCGGTAGTAAATGAAGATTTAATCAACCAGGTTACAGAGACTGTTACCGCTGATTTAACGTCTGCTTACCAGGTTTCTGAAAAGTTAGAGCGTTATGATGCAATTGGTAAGGTGCGTGATGCAGCTTATGAAAAGCTGGTATCAGAAGATGGCTTTAGCAAAGATGAAGTTAAAGGTGCCTTTGGAAAAGTTGAAAAGAGCATTGTACGTGGCCGCATCATAGCGGGCGAGAAACGTATCGATGGTCGTAATGTTGATGATGTTCGTGCAATCAGTGTCCGTACAGGTGTGTTACCCCGTACGCATGGTTCAGCATTATTTACCCGCGGTGAAACCCAGGCATTAGTTGTCACAACGCTAGGGACATCACGTGATGCACAGAAGATTGATGCATTAGAAGGCCCATTGACAGACAGCTTTATGTTGCACTACAACTTCCCTCCATTCTCTGTAGGGGAAGCGGGTCGTGTTGGTACACCGGGCCGTCGTGAAATTGGTCATGGTCGTTTAGCAAAGCGCGGTGTTTTAGCCTGTATGCCAAACACGGATGATTTCCCATACACCATTCGTGTTGTATCTGAAATAACAGAATCTAATGGTTCAAGCTCAATGGCTTCTGTTTGTGGTACATCACTGGCGCTTATGGATGCGGGTGTGCCCGTTAAGTCAGCTATCGCGGGTATTGCGATGGGGCTTGTGAAAGAAGGCGAAAATTACGCTGTATTAAGTGATATTCTGGGTGATGAAGATCATCTGGGCGATATGGACTTTAAAGTAGCCGGTACTGAAAATGGTGTTAACGCACTGCAAATGGATATCAAAATCACCGGTATCACCAAAGAAATTATGGAAAAAGCATTAGAGCAGGCGAAAGCGGGTCGCATGTTTATACTGGGTGAAATGAACAAGGTTATTTCAGAGCCAAGCACTGAGATGTCCCATTACGCACCACGATATCTGACAATGAAGATCAACCCCGAGAAAATTCGTGATGTAATCGGTAAAGGCGGTGCGGTGATTAAATCAATTACTGAAGAAACCGGCGTAACGATTGATATTGATGACGATGGTAATGTGAAAATTGCATCAAGTGATTTCGATAATGCGGAAGCAGCAAAAATACGCATAGAGCAAATTACCGCTGAAGCCGAAGTAGGTAAAATCTACGAAGGTACCGTTATTAAAATTATGGATTTTGGTGCCTTTGTACGTATTCTGCCAAACAAAGAAGGTCTTGTACATATCTCTCAAATCTGTGAAGAGCGAGTTGAAAAGGTAAGTGATAAGCTTTCTGAAGGTGAAACTGTTCAGGTTAAAGTGCTGGAAATTGATCGTCAGGGTCGAATTCGTTTGAGTATGAAGGCAGTTAGTGAGGCAGCTGAAGCCTAGGTTTTTATAACGTGGACTTTTCTGTTTTGTTTGAAAAAAGGGGCTTTTAAGTCCCTTTTTTTGTGTTTTGTCGCAAGCCCCTGGCTTCATGGAAATTGGAATTCCCATGAAGAAATCGATCTATGAATAAATAGGCAGCTGGAATCACAGAACTCAAATTCCCATAAAGTTAAGAGCTTGCAAATACTTCAACAGACGATTCCACCGATATCAACCACCCATAAAATAGAAAGCTTGTTAATCTATAATAATAAGTCGATTTATTACATCAAAACCACCTAAAAGAGCGTGACTAACAGGAAGGAATGAGAGCCTAAAGCAGACGATTTCACTGAAATAAAATTCCCAAATAAATCATGGGCTTACTAATTTCATTAGAAAACCCCAATTTAACAGTTTAAACTTAGATAAATTATCAAATAAATGCTATAAATACTTGATTCAAATATATAAATCCATAATGTATACTTAGATTAAAGCCTTAACTGTGAGTTAATCGGCGGTTACAAAAATGGATATATGATCAAATAACAGCGACGAAGTGATGGATGAGCTTTATGCGTAAATTAATATTAGCTTTATTTACAGTGATGCAGCTGATTTCATTCTCAGCACATACTGCCGATGTAACAAAAGAACAAATAAAAGGTCTCGATGAACAGGTTCAGGACATCAAAAATGATGTTATAGATTTAACCGCCGGCCTGCTTCAACTCGAAGAAAAATTACTCTTTCCATCCAATAGCCAGTTTGCCTTATTTGTATCACTTGCCGACACAGAAGGTTTACGTCTGGATGCAATACAAATCAAACTGGAAAATAAAGTACTGGCCCATCATTTATATACTTTTCGTGAGCTTGAAGCCATGCAAAAGGGCGGAGTACAAAAAATTTATACAGGTAATGTTAAAACCGGAGATCATAAGCTGGTAATTAGTTACTCAGCAAAAGAGGCGTTTGGTGGTGTGATGAAGCGTAGTGCAAATTACACACTTAAAAAAGGAGTTGGTCCAAAATTTGTTGAAATAAGAATAGGTGGCCCTGATGCGGGGAGTCAGGGTTTAGAGTTTAAAGACTGGTAAAAAACCGGATTTTTTTAATTGATGTTTCGAATTACTAAACTTTTACTTTTTTTTTCACTGATTTCATTCAGTGTAGTAGCTGAAAACACTATAGATAACGCCCCTGAGCTTAAAGATATTTTCTATGGTGAGTCACTGTTTTATGCATTTCAAGATAAGCATTTTGATGCCATCAGCAAACTCGATGCAGAGCTGGATCAATATTATGCTCTTGATAACCCTTCTTTAGATCCATTTAATCAACATATAAATCATGCTGAATTTTCAGTGGGAAGTTTTGAGCTGGCTTACCGCATGCACCAACGTGCGGGTAGAGCGATTAAATCGATTATGGAATCGAATTTAAATCAAAAAATTCGTAATGAAGCGGCTTTTCGTCTTGCACAGATATATTATCGTAAGAATCAACCCGACAATGCACTAGATATTTTAGAAAAAATTAAGGGTGAAATGGCTAACGACTTACGTATCGATGAAATTTATTTACGTGCACAGGTTTATATTTCTACTGGAAAATTTATCGAAGCTATTAAGTTATTAAAGTCTATTAAGAATGAAGATAAATACAAAGGCTTTGCTTTATATAATCTGGGAATTGCCTACATTCAAAATAACGAAGAAGAAAAAGCTGTTCTTGCCTTAGCTGAATTAGGGCAAATCAATAGTGATGATCGGGGCGTACTAGCATTAAAAGATAAGGCGAATTTAACATTGGCCAATCGAATGCTTGAAAAAGATTCCCCGCAACAGGCTAAACAATATTTTAGTCGTGTTCGTTTAAATGGGCCATTTGCCGACAGGGCATTATTGGGTTTGGGTTGGGTAAATGCTAAAGCAGGCAGGTTCAAAAAAGCCCTGGTACCGTGGAGTATTTTACAAAAACGTGAAATTACTAATGAGGCGGTTCAGGAGTCTATGTTAGGTGTAGCCTATGCGTATAGCCAGTTGCATTATTATGGTCAGGCAGCTTTATCTTATGGTAAAGCAATGGATAACTTTGGCAACGAAATAGACCGACTCCAGGAATCAATTAAAAGTGTCAGGGAAGGAAAATTTTTAACTGCGGTGCTAAATAAACAAAATGAACGGGATGAAAACTGGTTACATAACTTAAGAGATTTACAGGATACACCTGAAACACGCTATATCATGTCGTTAATGGCATCAAATGATTTTCAGCAGTCTTTAAAAAATTACCAGGATCTTGCAGAGCTCAGGATAAGGTTGTCATACTGGTTAGCAACGCTTGATGTTTATGTGGAATTAATAGAAATACGCCGACAGTATTATGAGCCATTATTACCCGTTGTAGAAAAACAATTTAAAAAACTGGACGCTCGAATACGTTTGCGCATGTCACAGCGTAACCGACTTGACCAGCGCTTAAAATCACTGGTTATTGCACGACGTCCTGAATACCTGGCTTCAGCTGAGGAGCGTGGGATGCAGGATACCCTGGCCGCATTAGAACTATATTTATCAAAAAATCCACAAAAATATACTGCAGAAGTTAAGCAAAGAATTGCACGTTTAAAGGGAGTACTGCACTGGAATATTAATGAGGCATATGATGATCGATTAACTAATGCTTATGAGCAGATGCAAACTCTGGATATTTATATAAATAAATTAAAGCAAGCTTATCAGTCTTTTGTTCGAACTCGGCAAGCTGCTACACAGAGTTATGAAGGTTATGGTATTACTATTCGTCAATTAAAAACAAAAATAAAAGAAAATCAGGTGAAGGTTGATGGAATTATGGCAAGGCAGGGAAGATTGATTGAAGCAATGGCGGTAAATGAGCTAGAGCGACGACGTAACCTGTTGGAAGAGTATCAGATTAAATCTCGATTTGCTTTAGCTGAAAGTTATGATAGGGCGAGTAAAAAACAGCAGAAGGCAGAAGAAGAAAAAATTAAACAGAGAATTAAGCAGGAAGATAATTCAAAAAAATTGGCAGAAGATAAAATACGGGTAGAAGAAAACCAGAAAAACAAGCAGGAGCGGCCCGTTCAAGAACAAGCTGTTCAACAGCAACCCATTAAAGAGCCATCTGTTGATGAGTCTGAGGATGAAAAGACTGGAGAGAATGTTCAGTAATGTTGGATAAGTTGAAAAAAATTATTTTATTTTCTTTCATAACATCTATCCTGGTTAGTTGTGCTGCGGGCAGTGACAAACAGACCCTTGCTAGTCTTGAAGAGGTTGAGCTTGATTTAAAGGAAGCTCAAATATCTGGCAGCCTGGAAAAGGCAATGGAGAGTTATCAAAAGTTTCTGGAGGAAACACCAGAAACAGCAATGACGCCGGAAGCCCTGCGCCGACTTGCAGATTTGAAGATCGAGAAAGAATATAGCGCATATGATAAAAATAAAGAAGTTGAAGATAAAGCGGATCAAGTTGTAGAAGAAAGCAAAATAAAAGAAACAAAACCTGCGCTACAGGATAAGCAAGACAGTAGTGATAAAGAAATTATAACAAAAGATGATCCAGATAAGAGCATTCAGAGTAAAGGCAAATCAATTGCAAATATGCAGGAGTCACAAAAAGAGTTTGAAAAACGTACCACCGAAAAAGCTGATTTAAAGGGGAGTAAAGGTAAAGCCGTTGTTGCTGCAGATGCCGCAGTAGCCGACGATTTAGCATCAGCAGGGGCACAGGAAGCAATAGAGTTGTATAAAGGGCTATTAGTAAAATACCCTCATTTTGACCGAAATGACCAGGTTTTATACCAGCTTTCCCGAGCCTATGAAGAAATTGGTGAAGTTGAAGAGGCGATGAAAATTTTAAACCGGTTGGTTAAAGAATACCCTACATCCAGGCATATTGACGAGGCACAGTTCAGGCGTGCTGAATATTTCTTTACGCGTAAAAAATATCTAGATGCGGAAGAGGCATATAAAGAGGTTATAGATTTTGGAATAAGTTCAGCATTTTATGATTTAGCATTATATAAACAGGGTTGGGCTTTCTTTAAGCAAGATTTATATGAAGAAGCCCTTGATGATTTTATAAAGTTACTGGATTATAAAATATCAATTGGCTATGATTTTGAGCAGATAACTGACAAGATTGAGCGTAAACGAATTGATGATACATATCGAGTTATCAGTTTAAGTTTTTCGTATTTAGGTGGCCCACAGGAAGTAGTAAAATATTTTGAAGCTAACGGACCAAAAATATATGAAGCCAGTATTTATAGTCATTTAGGCGAATACTATTTAACTAAGCGTCGTTATGCTGATGCGGCAAGTTCGTACAATGCATATGTTGAACGTAATCCATTAAATAAGGTGTCACCACACTTTCATATTCGAGTGATAGAAATTTATCTTAAAGGTGGTTTTCCAAAACTGGTTGTAGACTCGAAAAAGAATTTTGCTTCAACTTATGGCTTAAAGGCTAATTACTGGACTTTCTTTGATATAAATACGTATCCTGATGTTATTGTTTTTTTGAAGGCTAACTTAACTGATCTTGCAAATCACTACCATGCTTTGTATCAGAATAAACGTTTGAGGAAATTTAGAAAAGAAAACTTTTCCGAGGCAAAACACTGGTACCGTGAATACCTGGATTCATTTCCTGAAGACAAGCAGGCACAGGGCATTAATTTTCAGTTAGCTGAATTATTGTTGGAGAATAAAGACTTTAGAGATGCAGCTTTGGAATATGAGCGCACATCATATAATTATCCAAGAAATAAAAAGTCTGCTGAAGCCGGCTATGCCGCTGTTTTTGCATATCGAGAATACTTGAAAAATGCAAATCAATCCCTTAGAAATACTATTAAGCTTGAGATAATTCGCAGTTCATTAAAATTTGGTGAAACTTATCCTAATCATAATAAAGCACCTGTTGTGCTCGTTGCAGCAACTGATGATTTGTATGCTATTAGAAATTACTCTTTAGCGATTAAAGTTGGCCGACAGGTCATAGAAAAATATCCTAATATAGAGCCTAAATATATTCGTTCTTCCTGGTTAGTTGTTGCTCATTCTTCATTTGAATTGACACTCTATGGTGATGCGGAAATTGCTTATAGCAAGGTGCTTTTACTAACGGCTAAAAATCATAAAGATAGAAATAAGTTAATTGAGAATTTAGCGGCCTCAATATATAAGCAGGGTGAACAGGCGCGTAAGTTGCAGGACCATCGTACTGCGGCAAAACATTTCCTGCGTGTCGCCGTTGTAACTCCCACATCAAAAATACGACCCACTGCAGAATATGATGCAGCAGCAGCACTAATAAGCCTGAAAGACTGGAAGCAAGCTGCTAAGGTTTTAGAAGGGTTTCGAAAACGTTACCCTAATAGTAAGTTACAGCCGGATGTAACTAAAAAATTAGCTATAGTATATAAAGAAGATGGGCAGCTATTACAGGCTGCTGCGGAATTTGAACGAATTGAAAAAGAAACAAAAAATGAGGATCTGCGTCGAGAAGCCTTACAACAGGCAGCAGAGCTTTATGAAAAAGCGGATGCAACTGATAAAGCATTATCTGTTTATATTCGTTATGTGAAGTATTTCCCAAAACCTGTTGAGTTTGCACTTGAAATGCGTAATAAAATTGCAAATATTTATAAGTTGAAAAAGAAACAGAAACTTTATATTAAGCAGTTACAATTGATTGTGGCGATAGATCTTAGAGCAGGAAAAGAACGAAGTGATCGAACCCGTTTTCTTGCAGCTAGTGCTTCTCTTGTTTTGGCTCAACCCAGCATAAAACGCTTTAAATCTGTAAAGCTCGTAAAACCATTTAAGAAAAATTTAAATATAAAGAAAAAGCGTATGAAGAGAGCAATAGCTACTTTAACAAAACTGGTTGATTATGAGGTGGGTCTAGTTACTGCAGCGGCTACTTTTGAAATAGCGGAAATATATTTTCATTTTAGTCGGGCTTTGATGCATTCTGAACGACCTGAAAAATTAACGGCTTTGCAATTAGAGCAATATGAGCTAGTGCTTGAAGAGCAGGTTTATCCGTTTGAAGAAAAAGCGATCTCAGTACATGAAAAAAATATGGAGCTGTTAGATTTAGGAATTTATAATGAATGGATCGATAAGAGTATTGAGAAGTTAGCTGTTTTATTACCAGCCAGGTATGCTAAACCAGAAGAGGTTGTTCAGTATATTGAAACTATTTTTCCTGTTGTTAAAAAGGTAGCGTCAACATTGCAACCCGCACCAGAGCAGAAAACTGCACCAGAGCAGAAAACTGCACCAGAGCAGAAAACTGCACCAGAGCAGAAAACTGCACCAGAGCAGAAAACCGCACCAGAACAGAAAACCGCACCAGAACAGAAAACTGAACCAGAGCAGAAAACTGCACCAGAGCAGAAAACTGCACCAGAGCAGAAAACCGCACCAGAGCAGAAAACTGCACCAGAGCAGAAAACCGCACCAGAACAGAAAACCGCACCAGAACAGAAAACTGCACCAGAACAGAAAACTGAACCAGAGCAGAAAACTGCACCAGAGCAGAAAACTGAACCAGAGCAGAAAACCGAACCAGCACAACAAACTGCTCCCACGCAGTTAAATGAGTCACCTGAAAAAAAATCGGCTATAGAAGTAAAAAAATCGACTGAGAATAAACTGAAAAATATTGATAATGATCAAGCCCAAACCCAAACCCAAACAATGTGCTTGCACTATAAATTGGTGGCTTAAATGAATGCATATAAATTATTTTTTGTTGTTGTATTTGTCATTACGCTAATGTCATGTGTAAAGACTGCTTCAAAGTCAACTATAATGGAAGAAGGCCCTAAAGCTGTTTTAATTGAAATAGACTCAGACGTTGAAGATGACTTCAATTCGGCGCTGATACATTTAAAGGCCGAAGAATATGATAAGGCTATTCTTTTGCTGGAAAAGGTGGTTGCAGAAGAAACCAGGGTGCCAGCACCCTATATAAATTTAGGTATGGCATACAATAAAAAAGGTGATAACAAGAATGCGGAAAAACACTTGTTGAAGGCAGTGAATATTGAACTAACTCATCCGGTCGCTAATAATCAGCTTGGTTTGTTGTATAGAAAAAATGGACAGTTTGATGATGCTCGAAAAGCCTATACAAACGCATTAACTAAGCATCCAGATTATTTACCAGTGTTAAGGAATTTAGGTATTCTCTGTGAAATATATATGCGTGACTTACCTTGTGCACTTAAGCAGTATGAGCATTATCTGAGTTTACAGCCAGATGATAAAACGATGAAAATTTGGGTAGCTGACCTTAGTCGAAGAATGAAGTAGGCAGGAGTTTATTATGCGATGTATAAAAATAATTGGCCTGGTGTCATTTATGGTTTTGTTCATACCTTTTGCTTATGCAGAGGATGCGATAAAATCAGATGCAGATATAAAAGCAGTAAAGAAAGATAATGAGGTTAAAGAGTTGTCTGGTATTTCAATTATAGGGAATAAGGAAGCACCGAAATCGCTTTATATTGTGCCTTGGAAAAACTCAGAAGTAGGGGTTAGATCAAGTTTAACATCTGGATTGTTAGATGAGTCGATGCGCCCAATTGATAAAGAAGTATTTATGCGTGAGCTGGATTTTTACGAATTAAGTCATGCCAAATAATTAACTTAGCTACTGTCGACTGTTTTATAAAAAGACAGTTTGTTTATACAGTGCTAAACTCACTAGAAATTTCTGCATGTTTTGAGGAAAGCATGTAAACACTATGAGGAAAACATAATGGAAGTAATCGAAACCATGGTACGATTTTTCCAAACCGGTGGTACATTTATGTACCCGATACTACTTGTATTTGCGATCGGTTTGGCAATTGCGACTGAACGATTTATTAAACTTGGAACTGTGCGTCGAGCAAATCGTAAGGTTTGGGATGAAGTACATCCTATGCTTGAAGAAGGTGACTTTGATAAGGCGCGGGAGCTAATTGCTGATGACAGATCCACTGTAGCGAGACTTTTAAATATGGGGCTGGCGCGCCAGGGATCGGTGCGAAGACGTGATGACATAGAAATAGCAATGGAAGAGAGCATGATGGAAATAATTCCACAGCTTGAAAGACGTACTCCTTATGTCGCCCTGTTTTCCAATATTTCTACTTTATTGGGTCTGCTGGGTACAATTATGGGGCTGATTGAGGCGTTTAATGCAGTTGCTAATGCTAACCCGGCTGAAAAAGCGGATCTTTTATCAGCCAGTATTTCCGTTGCTATGAACACGACTGCATTTGGTCTGATGGCGGGTATTCCGCTGTTGATTACACATGCATTATTAACCGCAAAAACAGGTGAAATTGTTGATAGCCTGGAAATGGTTTCTGTTAAAACACTGAATATAATTTCTGAATTTGCTAAACGTCAAGCTGCACTGGCTGCTAAATAATGGGCAGAAAAACGCGCTATCGTCGTACGGATAAAGAAATACCTGAAATGGATATCACCACATTTCTTAATTTAATGGTGGTACTCATTCCGTTTCTACTTATTACGGCGGTATTTTCTCGGGTCACTATTCTTGAGCTGAATTTACCCACTTCAAGTGGGTCGAATAATCCTACAAAGATTAAACTCAATATTGAAGTTATCGTGCGTGAGAAAGGCCTGGAAATTGGTAATGGTCGACGTGTTGTTGCTCGTTTTCCTAAAGTAGAAGACGCATACGATTTTGATGGTTTGTCTAAACATTTGCTGGAGATTAAGAAAAATTACCCTGATAAAACCGATGCTACGGTATTGATGGAACCTGAAATTCAATATGAATTACTGGTACATGTAATGGATGCAGTACGCCTGGTAGAGCTGGAGCAGGGTGAGAACGGTGTATTTGAAAAGGTTGCTTTATTTCCAGATATTTCAATTGGGGATGCACCATGAGAGAAAATTCACGTCGCATGAATCGGATGTCGCGATCTAAGAAAAAATCACCGGGTTTAAATCTTGTATCCTTAATGGATATATTTACTATTCTGGTTTTTTTTCTATTAGTCAATTCATCATCTACTGAAGTGATGGAACCACCTAAAGTAATATCATTACCCGATTCTGTTGTTGAGAAAAAACCACGTGAAACGGTTGTTGTTTTAGTAACACCAGAAGAAATTTTAATAATGGGTGAACCGGTAATTAGTACTGAAGATGCACTCAAATTAAAAACACCAGTTATAGCGGCAGTTCAGTCTGAGTTAGTTGTACAGCGTGAAAATATTATTGGTATAGCTACAAAAAAAGTCGTAGAAAGTAAAGAAGTCACCGTGTTAGCAGATAAAACAATTCCATTTAAATTATTGAAAAAAATAATGTCCAGTTGTACGGCGGCGGGTTATGGAAAAATTTCTCTAGCAGTTATTCAAAAAGCTTCACAAACAGACTCATAAGGTTTTATTAAGTTGGAAGATCAAGAAGTCTCCCAGGAAAAAGATAAAATCAATCTTAAGATTGATAATGCGCAACACCGGATCGCGGATCTGGAGAATCAACTGCGCCTTGTTGATATTGAGCTTGAAGATCTGTTTCAGGTACGTCAGAAATTTATTTTATTAAGTGAAATCAGTGATCGCCTTGATAATCTTAATAAGCTCGGTGGTTCATCCTTATTCTGGGGTGAAGACTGTGATGAAAATGAGTCTATGGCCCATTATCATCGTGTGCATAACCTGGTTATTAATTACGATGAAAAAGTTAAAGAGGTTCAAAAACGTCGCGAGTTAATTAAGGAAGATATTCAAAGTGTCATTGCGCAAGTTAATATTCTGCATGAAGAAATTCTGGTGGTGCAGGAGCGTGCCGAAGAACGACTGACTGAATTTGTAATAGAGCGTGAAATGACGGTACATCCATACCGTCCAATGATAATGCCCTGGACTGTACAGGGTGAAGATGAAAAACGCTTTAGAAAGATAATATTAATCACATTGTTGATGACACTTGTTTTCGGCTACCTGATTCCCCTATGGGAATTGCCCGTGCAAACCCGTGATGAATTATCAGAGGTGCCCGAACGCCTGGCTAAGTTAATGGTTAAAAAAGAGCCACCGCCACCGCCACCGAAGGTACAGCCAAAGCTGGAGAAAAAAGACAAGAAAGATAAGAAGCCAAGAAAAGACGTGCCCAAGCCTAAAACTGAAAAGGCTAAAAAAGCACGTAAAGTTGCTGAAACAGCTGGTTTACTTGCCTTTAAAGAAAATTTTGCCGAATTAATGGATAGTTCTGTAGACCAGAAATTAGGCTCACAGGCACGCTTAAGCAATAAAGGCCAGAAAGCGCGTAAGGTTACTCGCTCATTGGTGACAGCACAGGCGGGGAGTGCATCAGGAGGCATAAGCACTTCTTCCCTTAGCCGAAATACCGGTGGTACAGGCAAGAGTATAGGAGGCGTTGAATTCTCCAGGGTAGAAAGTGCCATAGGTGCCGACTTCTTCGGAGAAGAACGTCCATTAAGCGATGGCCCAGGTCCATCCAGAACCGATGAAGAAATCCAGATTGTATTCGATCGTTATAAAGCGGCGCTATACAGAATTTATAATCGTGAACTGCGCAAGAATCCGACTCTACAGGGCAAGCTGGTGCTTAAACTCACCATACAACCTAATGGTAGTGTGTCCGCATGCAGTTTGGAATCCAGTGATATGGACGCACCCGCACTTGAGAAGAAAATTGTTGAACGTGTGAAGAAGTTTAACTTTGGGGCGAAAGAGGACGTGCCGGCAATTACGATTTTATACCCAATTGATTTCTTGCCGGCTACCTGAATTAGTGCTGTTTTGAAGTAGCCAGAGTAGCTGTCGTTCGTATGATTCATCGTGCTCAGGGATAGAGCTTGCTTTTTAAACCCTGTCCCATGTGGTAATTCCGATCAGACGGGCAGTGCGATGAACTACCCCGCACAACTCTTGATGGTCTCAATAAGGGGGCAGAGTGCCAAAAAGCGGCGGTTTATTCCCGATGGAGATGGACCTAAACAGGGCGCACACCAATGAGTAAAGCAATAAATCGAAAGTCTGTTCCAGTGTATATCCATACATTCAAACCTGTTTAATCTTCCTGCCTTAAAACCCAGAAAGGGAAGAATTCCTTTATGTCGTAATATGGCGCGTTTTGAGCGCCTTTTGTCGTTATTTGATCTGCAAAATGGCAATATTCAGCCATAATATAAACATGCTGGTGTGCAGGTTTTATCTTTATTATCCTGTGGGTTTCTAGCTGTTAATCAGGTCCGTTAAGCTTGTAAAAAACGGTAATTCTCCCCATCGATGTGGAAAAAACCAGGCACTAATTAAATAAAACTGGTTTAACTCGCTTTAGTGTACTAAAATCCCTAAAAAACAATAACTTATATAGTGAACCTAAAATAAATTTTAATATTGTTTTTGAGTGTGCATTCACACTTCACAGGAGTGACAACATGTATAATTGGCAACTTAACTAATTGATAAAAGAGGGAAAAATGGATTTGACTGATAAAGAAGCAGGTTAAATGCAATTTAATGGTATAAAGCAGATCATAAAATCTGTATTGGTTAGTTTAATAACCGGTGCATTTTTTTTATCGCCCGTAGAAAATGCTTCTGCGGATGCCATAATTAATCTCAATCAGGTATTCTCTGCAACAAATGGTCTCTCCCGCACATTTATGGAGAATGGGGGAACCTGGGATGGCACCTCAGTAATATCACCTAATAATGGTGACAACTTTACCCTGAGTTATATTAATAATGCGTCTAATGCCGATATTCTGGGCAATACCGCTTATGATATTGCAATTACATTAGATGTTGGTCCGGGTATACGGGTCCCAGCTGAACCCTTTACTGTAAACGTTACTGCTTCACAACTGAGTACTACGGCCTGTCCTGCAATTGGTGGAACTGTCCGTGCCAGACAACCAGGAGGTGCTGGAGCACTGGTCACAATTGACCTACCGGCAAATACTGATATTCGCCCTCAGTGTTTGTATGATTTTGAATTTGAATTAACCACAAATTTTGAATTTCCATACGCTAGCCCTGGTAACCCCGCTTTTAATTACACAACTACCTGGTCAAATCAGGATGGTACCCCGTTAAACCCCCAACTGAGTGCGACTTTCACGGATGTTGAGATAAGAAACGGTGGGGCGTTAGCCGTTACTAAAACGGTTACAACACCCCTGGTCGTTGATGGCAACCCCGTAAATTTTAATGTTTCAATAAGAAACACATCAGCTACCGCAGGTCTGTTTGATATTGATTTTGCGGATATCCTGGGAGCAAATTTAACAAATATTCAAATTGATTTGCCTGGCCCTTTTGATCCACCTCTCGGTCAAAGTACTTATCAGTTTTTGGGGTATCTTGCACCTAACCAGTCATATGATTTTATCGTTCGCTCCGACGCATTAATCGACCCAAATTCAGGTACATGTGAGTTAGATAACACTGCGCAGGCACTGGATGTCACTGCTCAGGTTTTTGGTAGCGGTTCTGATAGTGCAAGCTATAATTTTACCAATGCGCTGACCCTGACCCATGACCTGGTTAATAGCTATTGTCTGTTATGTGGGCAGGGCGAAGTGGTATTGCGGGTTGCCAACACCAGCGGCATTACGCTAACCGATATAGATGTAAGCATAAATTTAAGTGCGGCCTTACCCGCTGCGCAATCTGGTTTAACCTTTTCCCCCGTGCCGGCTCCGACAGTCACGGTGATTAGTGGGGGTTCAGCAACCTTCGTCATGGGGCCTGCCAGTTTAAGCGGAGTAAATAATAGTACGGTTAGTTTTAACCTCAATGTGCTAGACAGCCCTTTTGATCTTTCACCCTCCGAACCCACTGAAGTCGAGATCCGCTTTAGGATCGAGCGTGCTACGGGGTTTGGTTTTAATCTGGAAGATCTTGCTGACCCGGCTTTGACTAATTTAAGTTACCAGACAACGGCCACATTTGATTCCGCCTGTGGTCCGAGTGCGATTCCGGGTGCAAGTTCAACCCTCGATATATTGCCTTTGCGCCAACCTGAACCCGTTGTCACTAAAAACGGCTGGAATGTGGATGCGGGCCAGGATGAAACCACCGCGGGCCCCTTTGTTTATGGTCACCAGGATGATGATGTTATCTGGCAAATTGATATTACCAATAATGGTTTGGCAGATTTAGAAGATTTATTAATACAGGACACCATTGGTGGTAACTTCGAATTTACTGATATTTGTCTGACACTGGGGGATGCGGTAGCTGCTGCAACCGGGGGCGCTAATGCATGTACGGCTGTTTCACCGGCAACGGGTACACCGCCTGATTTTTTACCGGCACCTAATCCCGGTATTGATGTTGCGATAGGTACAACGACGTCTATTTATTATGTGGGTAAAATTTTAAGTTTATGTTCTCCTGCTGTCGATGCAAATGCGATAAACAGAACGGATATCCAATGGGGTTGTGAAGCGGATGCACCTCCACCTGACCCGGGCGGAATAAATTCACTTAACAGCTCAATTCCGCTGATTGATACGTTTAGTACCGCTGGCTTAAATACGGATGTAAGTGGTGCTGATCTTCCCGGTGCGGCAACAAATACACTGGATGTTAATGTAGTTATTACCGGCACCCACCCAACAAATCGTTTCGCGACGGGGCAGCCTGCGGGTGGTCGAGGTCGCGTCACGGTGGTCATTACAAATAATACCGGTGGTACCGTCAGGGATATTACCCTTGATGATGTGCTTCCGCCCAATGTATATGTTGTTGACCCTACGATTGACAATCAGGGCGCGAATGTAAATCCGGCAACAACCGTTAATAACACGCCGGCATTTGATCTACAGGTGATTCCAGCTAATGGCGTTGGTTCCTATGATGGAATGGTTGATACGGTAGAGTGGACTAATCCAAATGGGAATCCATTATTAAATGGTTCACCACATTTTGAATTTACAAGTTCCGTACCGGGGGCGGGTGCATTTCAGGACAACCTGCTTCGTCACGGTGATGAAATAACGCTTAGCTTTGATATTGTATTAATCGATTCAGTTCGCTATGACCTGATAGCTGATCTGGATGTGGTGCCGGAATCTCAGGCTGATGGTAGCGATCCGAATAACGGTGAGACTATACTTCCCACACCTGGTTTTCCAATTGATAACGTGCTTACAGTTGATTATTCAGAAGCGTGTGCTGTAGCGGATACATTACAGGAAGTCAGGAATAATACCTTTACCGCGTTTCCCGAAGATATTGATATCGATTTTATTGATCCGGTTTCAGGTTTTCCAAGTTTAGAATTTATCATCAATCCTGACCCTTTAATTCAACTTCCACTACGTGTGCAATTAACCAATAACGGCGGGCATGATGCGCTTGATTATTTTGCCGTTGTCACCTTTGGTAATGCAATGAAAGTCGACATTGCACCGGCTAATTGTACAGATATTTCAGGCCCTCCACTCAATTTACCCCGGCCGTATTGGGATAATCCCGTTCCCATACCCCCTGATACAGAATCACCTACGGTTTATCAATGTGACTTTGAAGGCTTTGGCATACTTACACCGATTAATGATGGTGGTATTCCACTGGATTTAGATTTTACGGTAAGCAGAAATGCGGCATCGACTATAGATGATTTAACTTTTCGTGCGGATGTTGTTGGCGAAATTCAGTTAAGTAATAGAAGTGCGGCTAACTTAAGTGATGGCACCGCTTTAGATTTTCCAGCAGTTGCAGTTGTACCCATTGTCAATGTAGCCAATAACTATTCACTCGATGCACTTCGAGCAAAAGTTATTGGTTTTGGTTTGACTAAAGCACTTGAGGGAGACTGTACCGAATTTGCAACGGCTCCAGGCATAAACGAAGAAGTATTAATTGGTGAAGATTGTAAGTTTAAAATTCGTTCCGGTGGCTGGTTTGGTTTTGACACTCCAGGCTTTGGCATCATTGCGGTTCATAATATTACGGTTTTTGATCAGTTACCCGATGGACAGGGTTTTATTAGTCATACTAATGGCGGACTTACAACCGTAGGTGGAGGTAGTGATACAGAAATTAAAAATATTCAGTTTGGTTCCGGTTCAGCTCCATTTGTAATTGGGCCAGTTCCGCAATTAACTGAAGATACGGCGGTTGGCTGGAACTTTAATCTGGCTCCCGAGAAGTTATTGGTAAAAGATAAGTTTTTCAGAACCGATATTACAACACGAATCTTAAATGACGGTGTTGATAATTCAGTCGCGCCTAATTTGCATGATGTGCCAAGTAGAAATATTTTAAATTCGACATTTGATGCGGATTACTCAGGTGGGATAACTTCATTTGGGCCAGACACACCCGGCTATCCGGCTGAAATATTACGTCGTTATGATTTAACCATTACTGAACCGAATCTTATTGTAGATAAAACAGTCTGTAATGAAACGCTGGCAGGTGGGCCGGGTGCTTGTACTGATGCAGATTTTTCTGATTTTGTAAATACAGGTGATACCCAGGATCTTTATGTTTACAGAATAAGAATTACCAATGATGATCCGCTCGGGCCACCATCAGGTGTGTTGAGAGCACCGGCTTATAATGTTGTAGTCAGGGATATATTAGACTCGAAAGATTTAATGCAGGTTTACCCGATTGAATCACCACCTTTGGCTGATCCGTTAACTTATCCCTTTAATAATGATGGTTTAGATAATGATGGTGATGGTAATGCAGATACTTTAGATCTGAATGGGGAAGGTCGAATACTGACTGATAATGATGTAAACGTACTACCTGTTGTGCCTGGTGAAATAGAGTTTTCATATACAACAACAGATGCGTTGTTACAAATTGATGATGGTGAGGTTGTCGATTTATTTTATCGAGTCGATCCCGATGATTCTATTGCACCATTGTTATTAATGACCAACACGGTTTCAACGGTTTACGACACTTTACTAGGTGATGCGAGTAACCAAAATGCTACCCAGGTTATTGCGGGTGCAACTGACGGCACCACGGCAAATGTAATTCCTGGTAGTGCGGGTAGTGCCCGAGTACTTAGAACCGCAGGTGAAACTGCCAGGGTTCAAATACTACCCGTGACGGTTGAGCGAAAAGAAATAATACAAACATCATTGCAGGCCGGCACCGTTGCTTCACCATTGGCAGGGCAAGGGCCAGTTACATTGTCTGTAGATGTTGTTCCAGGCGAAGAAGTTGAGTTTTTATTACGCACGTTAATACCGGTTGCTAACTTACGACAATTCCAGATACGAGATGAATTACCACCGGGCTTGCGTTGTGTCGATGCGCCGTCAATAAATTTAGATCTGCCCCCATTTGATGCTGCGGGTTTTGTACCGGGTGGCACATTTACACCTAGCTGCGATGAAACAGGTTTGAATAATGTTGTTCTCTGGAACTTTGGTAATCAGGAATTAACGACTGCACAGGATGATAATCTATTTGAATTTATTGTTAAATTTGTAGCAAGAGTTGAAAACACACCATTGACTCAAGCCGGTTGTGTTGTTCGAAATGGGGGGGGTGCTTTACCTCAGGTTATTACGCCGCCATTACAGGTTTGTAATGTTGATACCTATGTAGCAACCAGTTATGAAAATGATCCTAGCCAGGGAAGTCAGATCATCGAAATACTAATTGACCCGGTTGAAGTTAATGTGACTGAACCGCAGCTCCAGGTTACGAAAACAATTGTTGAGGTTAACTCAGGTATTCCCGGCATTGATGAGGTTCTTGTCGATGCAAAAGATATTCTCGAAGTCAGGGTTGATATCGTAAACAATGGTGATGCAGCCGCTTATAACCCACAAATTTTAGATAACCTGACGAATACAAATTATACATACGCGGGAAATGTATCTGCCGGCATTCCAGCGAATATTCCTTCCAGTGATGGCGCTATTACATTACCTGCACCTGGTTCTGGTTTACCTGGAACAAATCAACCCGTGTTTAGCTGGCCAGCCGGCTACAATATTTTGCCCGGTGCGGCCAATGCGATTAGTTTCACCTACCGCGTAGAGGTGAATGATACGGTTGAACCCATTGAAAATATTCTGAATATGATTGATGGGAAATGGACAACGCTGGATAGTAATGCGGTAGCTATCAATAGCAGTGGTTTAATTGGTGCAGATGGTACCGACCTGGGTATGCGTATTGGTTATTTCCCCGGTGAAATTACCCCGGATAATGCGCTGAATGATTATATTGATAACGATACGGATTCAGTTGATGTACCGCCGTTGCAATTTACAAAAGTTGATTTAGATTTTCAGGTAGATAATTTAGATGTAACAAGAACAATTGGTGAGCATCGACGTTATCAACTGGAAATCACTTTGCCCCAGGGAATCACAACCGGTGTCAGTATCACCGATAACATTGCTTTTGGTGATGTGTCCTATGTTTTAGAAAATTTAGCCCCCTTTGCTGTGCAGTATGAATTTTTTGATATACAAACCATTAATGGTCAGCCGGCAATAAATGCAAATGCGGAAACGATTTTTAATTCGGCCCCTATTGATGAAACGCCTAACAACGTACTATGGGATATAGGTACGGTTGTTACCGAGGCTGAAGATAATTCACCCTTAAATCTAACACCCACATTAAACCCGCGTATTCGTATTACCTATTATGCAAGGGTTAATAATGATGTCGATACCAATAACGGTCTTAATTTAAGAAATGAAGCAACACTGCAATATACAAGTGGCCTGGTACCTCCCACAACTGAAACCATAACTGCCGCAACAGCCAATGTAGGTGTAATTGAATCCTTACTGGATGTAACCAAAGTTCCTAGTATAGTGTCTGGTGCTGCGGGTGATGCAATTCAATATACGGTTACTATTAGCCATAACGCACTGTCTACGGCAGATGCATTTGATGTCAATATTGTCGACACCCTGCCGGTTAGCCTTGTTTTCACCAGCGCAGATAGCTTATTAATTAATGGCATTGTAACGGGGACTCTCGTTCCCACCGTTGCCGGCCAGCAATTAACCTGGGGTAGAAATAATCTGGGTGATGATACTCTGGATATTCCCCTGGGTGAAACCCTGGAGCTGGTTTATACCGTCACTATTAGTGATTTAGTACAACCCCTTGAGCTTATACAAAATAGTGTGGTGGTTGACTGGACATCTATAGATGGCGATATAACGGGGCTGGAGCGTATCGGTATCGGCGGTTTAAATTGTCTTCTCAGTGTTCCACCCGATGATTATTGTGTTGGCCCCATTAGAGCTGATGTGAGTGTTTTAGATGCTAATGAAGTGGTTAAAACGGTTGTTAGTGATACTTCGCTTATACCTTTAGACGGTAACTTACGCATTGGGGATATTATTACCTATGCACTTACAATCACTTTGCAGGAAGGTACTACCCGTAGCCTGAGTTTAGTTGACACCCTGTCGAATGGACTGGAAGTGTTAGATATTGTTTCAATTAATGGTGATTTAGATGCGGATAACAATAATATCTATGAGCCTGTTCCTGCAAATGGTTTCGCCTATGCAAATATAACCGGGCCGATACTGCCCACTGGTCCAGGTAATAATGTACTGACATTTAACCTGGGTGACATTACCAATCAGGCCGGCGTGGGCATGATTGATTTTGTTATTATTTACCGCGCCGTGGTAACCAAAGATGAGTTTGTATTACCACAGCCCCTAATCCCGAATACGCCCGTAACCAATACGGTGGTGATGGATTATCTTGATGCAAATGGTCTGCCCACATCCGCGCCACCTTTAACTCGTTTAACCAGCACGACTAACTTAAATGTGCAGGAGCCGGTTATATTTTTAGCAGACCTGTCTAAAACAAGAAGAACGGGTCAGGTTTCGGGAACCTCAGTCGTGCCGGGTGAAACAGTGGAGTTTCAGCTAGAGGCCTGTAATTCGGGAACCGCGCCGGCCTACAACCTGGTATTAGAAGATGTGCTACCTCAATACGACGCCATTGGTCTATCGGCTTTATTTGATTTCAGTACATTGAGCGTACCCATTGTTAGAATTAATGGGGTTATTGTCGCCGATACGGTTGAATATAATTATGCGCCACCGGTTGTTGCGCTACCCACTACACCTGCCGGTTTAATGGTGTTTTCATTTACCGATGCGGGGATCATTCTTCCCGGGCAATGTGCAACGGTAGAGTTTGATATTGATGTTCACGCGCTAGTCGGTTCACAAATTAACTGGGATAACCAGTTACAGGTTAATACCTATTATTCAATACCCTCGGGTGATTTATTAGCTGATGTAACTCAACGACAGGTTTATAACCCGGAAGGCCCCGTGCTTTTTGCGATGAATACGGTTCTGCCAATTAATGATCCGGAAAAAGCATTAATCAGTACCCCGGGTTTAGAAGCAACCATAGGCGAAGAAATTACCTATCAAATAAAAGTACCGGGTGATGGTGCAGGGCCCATGCAGGTCAATTTATTTAATGTCGAAGTTTTTGATCCCCTTGTAGAAAATGTAACTTTTGTGAGTGCGGTATTAGATGGCACCAGTCAATATACGGGGCCATTTACCACCTCCGTATCCCTGGCGAATGAATTAATCATTGCCGTGCCGGTCATTAATTTTAATCCGGCATTAGCCATACCAGGAACAGAGCAAGCGGTATTTAATGTAACGGTACGTGTAAATAATGATGCCATTACAAGCTCAATTGTTGCACCGATAACACCGCCATTTGGAAATAGTGTTAAATTTTCATTTACCGGCCCGGGTGGTGTTGGTTTAACAGAAACGATCTTTGGCACCACATTAAATACCAATGATATCTCCATTGTCGAGCCGCAATTAACATTGGCGTCTAAATCGGTGACGAATCTAACCCAGGCGGGTGTTGATACTAATGCGGGTGATGTACTGCGTTATGTATTAGTCATAAACAGCAGCAATGGTGCACCTTATTCCGATGCATTTGATATCGATATCATGGACCAGCTATCACCGGGCCTGGAGTTCTGTTCGGCGATTGATGGTGGTTTATGTGCAAACCCCATTTCAACTAATTCAGCTACTGGGGCGGATGTTATTGCCTCAACACCCACCGTTATTACGGGCACAGGTTTAATTGGTAACCCCTATGTTCTTAACTGGAACTCGGTCAATGCAAGTGCCACCGATATAGATATACCTGAAAATACCACAACAACGATTACTTACACGGTTCGTGTTATGGACAGTGTGCTGGCGAATCAACAGTTAAGTAATAGCGCAACCATTCGCTGGACAAGTATCGATGGTGTTAATGCATTTGAACGAAATGGAGAAGTGATTACCCCTGCTGATCGCCGATATATAAGTGGCCCGGTTTTAAGTGATAATATTTATACCGTACCCGATATTAATACGCTAACTAAAGCATTAAGTGCAACCAGCTCAACTTTGGCAGGTGCAAATGATGTGCGTATTGGTGATGTAGTTGATTATGAATTAACCATAAATTTACAGGAAGGTACCAGTCAAAACTTTACGATTATTGATAACCTGCCGAAAGGACTTCAGTATGAAGGCATAGTGAGTGTAGAAATAAATGGTGTTGTCGATAATGACGGTTTGTTTGAAGCCCCGGCCCCCGCATCGGTTATTCAATTTGCAACATTTGATCAATCCGTTGCGCTTATTTCAGGTAATCCATTAACCGGGCCATCAACGGTTAATCTAACCCTGGGTGATGTGACTAACACGGGTAATAATATTACAACGGATGATACCCTGGTTATTGTTTATCGCACACGTGTTTTAGATCTGGTACAAACCCCCTTAAATGCGCCGCTGAGTAATATTAATTTAACAAACTCGGTTACTTTAAATTACCGGACTGCAATTGGTACCTCTACTGACACAGCAAACACCGCGACGGTATTTATAGATCAGCCGAGTATTGCCATCACTAAACTACTGGGGCCTGCGCCTCCGGCCGTTCCTGCTGACCCGGTTGTTATCGCCGATGAAGTTCTTACGTTCTATGTCGATATTACGAATAGCGGTGAATCACCCGCGTATGATTTAGTGTTGCAGGATATCTTACCCCTGGGGTTAAGAAATGGCATAGCCCCCCCTGTAGTCACAAATGTTGAAATGCCAATTGGGACGAATATTGCGCCGCGGCCAATTCAAACGTACACCGCGGCAAACGGTGTTGTTGTTTGGGATTTTAATACGGGCGTTGCAAATGAACTCACAATAAATCAGGGTGAAACATTACGTGTAACTTATCAGGTTCAGGCAGATAGTAATATTGGCACGGGCATAAGCGTTAATAACCTTGCCCAGGCGGTGCGCTATTATTCGTTTGATGATCAGGAACTTCCCATTCCACCCAATGTAACAACAGGCGCAGCCGCAAATACGCAAATTCTTCCACCCGAAGTGGATGACCGTGAACAATATGGCCCAAGCAATAATAGCTCGGTTAACATTACAACTGATGGCCCCGGTGAATTATATAAATCAGTTGTTAATAACCTGGATGTTGTGTCAATAGGTCAGTCATTTAAATATCGTATTCAGGTGCCCCTGGTTGCAGTACCAACCGCTTTGTATGATGTCAGAATATTTGATGATTTAACGGTAATCCCGAATACAGAATTAATTTTTGTCAGTGTTGCTGCGGTTGATGATGACGGATTAGTTGCACCACCGGATGAGGATGATAATTACATCCCGGTTAATTCAGGTACGCCAACTAATTTAGTGATTGAAGACCTGGTTACCGGTATCGACATTCCTGCGAATGAAACCATTACGGTTGAAGTAGAAGTTATGTTAAGGGATATGCCTGTTAATAGTGGCTTGCCTTTACCCGCAGGTACATTTATTAATACCGCCGATTACACATTTAACAGTCTTGATAATGTACCCGCCAGTGTGGGCAATGGTATGCCGGGAATGTCTACACTGATCACGATTGTTGAACCTGTTTTAGAAATTTCCAAAACAGGCCCTGCAGATCCGGCTGTATATAACGCGCCAATTCCATACACCGTAGTCGTTGAAAATACGGGAACCGGCCCCGCTTATGATACAACGATTACCGATATCTTACCCATCGTTGCGGATAACCCTCCACGCACCGGTGGCACCTGTAATACGGCACCGACCAATGTTACCGCACAGATTGTAAAAGATGATGATACGGTAGTGAGTGTTTTAGCCTTAGGAACAGATTTTAATTTTATCCATACACCTGCACCGGCCTGTTCTCTGGTTATTACTACACTGTCATCCTTAGCGAAAATTGAATTCGACGAAAAGTTAGTGGTGAGTTATGAAACCTATCTTGATATAGATAGTTTAAATGGTGCGTTACTCACCAATAATGTCAGTGTGACTGAGTACTTTAGCCAGGATACACCGGAGGGTGTAAAAGTTGGTGAGATTCGTCGTTATGAAAATAATCCGGCCAGTGATGTTGATGAAGCAAATTACCAGATAGTGGTTGCCGCACCTGAGCTGGTGATTACCAAGGTGCCTTATAATTTAAGCACCGGTGGAGATGGTGCGTTTGCCGACCCGGGTGATCAACTGCGTTATGCAATCATGATGCAAAATATTGGGCCGATTGCTACGGGGCCATTTAGTTTCACGGATCAACCGGACAGATTAAACCTTGCACCGGGTTATTTTGATTTTGCAAGCATTACCAATGTACTTGTGAATAAAGCAATCGTGCCGTTTACCGCGGTTGATGGCGTGTTAACCATTCCCGATTTAAATGTTGACCAGGCAGGTGGTGCAAACGAAACCTTATTAATTGAATTTGATATTAATTTAATCGATATTATTACCGCGGGCACCGTGGTACTCAACCAGGGTGAAGTGGCGGTCACCGGCTTTAGTCCACAACTTACGGATGACCCAAGCATTGCCGCGGTACCCGGTGTTGCTGACCCAACGGAAACCTTAATCGATGCGGCACCGGCATTTTTAATTACCAAACGCTCTGAAGATCTTACCGATGATGTGAATATTTTAAGGCAGGGCGATACCCTGCGTTATACCCTGGAGGTTAAAAATATTGGTTTAGAGCATGTCAATAATGCCTACCTCAGGGATCTGGTTCCGGCTAATACGAGCTATGTTTCGGGTAGTACAACCTTAAATGGGCTTCCGGTAGTTGATGATGAAAATGGAGCCTCACCGTTAGAAAATGAAATATTAATCAATGCACCGGAAGACCTAACCCCGGGAAATTTACGCGCAAGTGCAGATTTAAATGATACCGCTAATGTGGCCACCATTACATTTGACGTTGTAGTTGATGCGGATGTTATTGACGGTACGGTTATTTCTAACCAGGGGTATGCGGGGGGCTTAGGTGAGGGTAGTGGTCCGGTTGCGGAACAAACTTCCGATAACCCGGATACAAGCCTGGCCAATGACCCGACAATCAATGTTGTGGGCAACCTGCCCGCCCTTGATGCACAGAAATCCGTGAGTTTGTTTACCGATGTTAATAACAATGGGGCGCTTGATCAGGATGATGTTTTGGAATACACCATTGTGGTTGCGAATGGCGGGGCAATTGCAGCCACCCAGGTACGTTTAATCGACGACCTGAATGCGATTACAACAAACAGTACCTATGTTGCAAACTCCCTTACCCTGAATGGAAATGCAATACCCGATACGGATATTTTCCCGAATTCTCCAACCGTACTTGAAGTGAGTTTAAATTCAGGTGATCTGGGCTTACCTGACCAGGCTGCAAATGATGGACAAATTAGTGCGGGCAATGAAGCGATTATTCGATTCAGGGTGATCGCCTCAGGTGCGTCGAATAGTTTAATTGCAAACCAGGGTATGATCATCAGTAATGAATTGCCAGATCAGTTTACCGATGCGGATGGTAATTCCTTAAACGGTGACCAGCCTACAGAAATTTATATCAGTGCTATTGGTGAGTTACAAATAACCAAAGAGGTATTTGTTGTTGGCGGTGGTGTAGCCCAGGCAGGTGGCACATTAGAGTATGTAATTGAAGTAACAAACACGGGCTTTGCCGATGTGTTTGATATTCAGTTGACCGATGTTCTTCCTGCAAATGTAACTTACACAATAGATTCAGGCAAATTAAATGGCTCAACCACCTTTATTGGTAGTGGTGTTACTGAGCCGATAAATCCGGGTGGTAGTTTGCTGGTGAATTATCAACTGGCTAAGGGCAGCCTTGGAGCCGGTGAAAAATTTACCCTGGCCTATCGTGTGGTTTCAGATGAAACCCTGGTACCGGGATCAGAAATTAGAAATACCGCATCGGTAATCTGGCAAGGCGTGACGGATGCCAAATCGGATACGGCACTCATTGAAATTGGTGGTGCGCCTGGAATAGGGGTTGTGGGTGGTAATATATGGCACGATATTGTGCGCACGCCAGCTGGAACATTTACTGACGGAACCGATTTAAATTTACAGGACTGGACGGTTCAGCTTTATTTAAATAATCCTGCACGAAATTTATTTGCTTCAACAACAACCGATGAGAATGGTCATTATCAATTTATTGGTTTACCACCCAGTACCAGTGGTGGTGAATATGAGTTGCGCATCATTCAACCCGGTGGTAGTGATACCAGCGCATCACTGGGTCGCGGGTTTGCAGATGTCATGCATGGTGCTGATTCCGGAACCATTGCTGAAATGGGCCTTACCCGTATTACGGTGAACCCCGGTGCAAATATTGCAAATGAAAATTTACCAATAATTCCGCATGGGGTTATTTATGATTCTGTATTCAGGGAGCCCGTGACCGGTGCAACTTTAAGATTGTTGCAAACTAATGGCAACCTGGTGCCGGCAAATTGTTTACCTGCGGGTTCAAATCAACGTGAACAGACAAGTTTAAGTAACGGTTTCTATCGGTTTGATATTCAGGCGGCAAGTTGTGGCATAACAGACTTTGTGATCGAAGTGAGTGAAGTGCCGAGTGGATATATTGGTGGTACATCGAGAATTATTCCTCCTGGAAAAGCGGGAAATGTTGAAATAAATGTAGCCACCTGTAGTGACTCAAGTGACGATACTATTAGAGGCAATAATGACTGTGATATTCAGTTTAGTGTAACGCCTCCTGATATTTCTGTTGTGGTAAGAACCGATTCAACCGAGGAAGGTATAGAGGGTGAATCCCAGGGAACCACTTATTATTTGAGTAAACGAGTTAATATAAATGGTGAAGTTGCATTTAATAATCACATTCCATTAGACCCTGACATTTCGACTTCGATATCCATTTCTAAAATTTCACCAATGGTGAATGTGACCCGAAGTCAACTGGTGCCTTACACGATTACATTAGTCAATACTGAGGCGGTACCTTTATTTGATTTAAATGTTGATGATTATTTCCCCGCTGGATTTAAATATGTCGCTGGCTCAGGTCGAGTACAGTCGAGCAGTGGTACCTGGGTTAAAAAAGAGCCGTTACTTGACCCGAGCGATCCACAAAGATTGACTTTAACCTGGGAAGACATTGGCATCCTGAATGGTAACGCCACATTCAAAGTTAATTTCTTACTGGTTGTTGGTTCGGGTGTTGGTGAAGGCGAATATGTTAACCGTACCCGAGTTTTAAATAATCGAACAGGTGGTTTTGCTTCCGGTGAAGCATCGGCAACGGTTCGCGTTGTTCCCGATCCTACCTTTGATTGCTCCGATGTAATTGGTAAAGTATTCGATGATAAAAACCTGAATGCTTACCAGGATGAAGGCGAAGAAGGTTTGCCCGGGGTACGGGTATTAACGGCACGGGGTCTTGAAATTACAACCGATGATCATGGTCGTTTCCACTTAACCTGCGCAGTTGTACCAAACCCGGATCGTGGTTCTAACTTTATTATTAAACTGGATGAGCGCAGTTTACCGAGTGGTTATCGGCTGACGACTGAGAATCCACGCGTAGTTCGTGCAACTCGCGGTAAGATGGTTAAGTTTAATTTTGGTGCGGCGATACATCGAGTTGTTCGACTTGATATGGCGGATGCGGTATTTGAAAAGGGCAGCATTAAAATGCGTCCGCAATGGTTGCCTCGCCTTGATCTATTAATGACCGAGCTGGCGAAAGACCCTTCTCTATTGCGCTTATCGTATTTAGCGGATAATGAATCTGAATCAGAGGTTAATGATCGCCTGCAAGCGGTTAAAGATGAAATAGAAGAACGTTGGGAAAATCTAAACTGTTGTTATCAACTGGTTATTGAAACTGAAGTTTTCTGGCGTAAAGGTGCACCACCAGACAGGGGAGGGTTTGATGATTAAACTTTTCTCCAGATTGAAATTTAAAAATGTTTCATGCATTGCATGTGATGTTAAATCCTTATTTTCAAGTTTAGCAGGACACCTCATGATCCTGTTTTTATCAATCCCGGCTTATGCGGAAACCAGCTGGCAGGAATACCTGGAATTTAATCAAAGTCCGGAAGGCCAGGTGGAAGAACCGGCTGTTACCTTAGAGTCACATGATATTGGTGAAAATACTGAGCAACATTTGTCACCGGATGCGATTTTTAATTTATGGATTCAAGATGAAACTTTCTTTCGCCCACGAGAAGAAGACCGTGTTGAATTACAGAAAGTTTTAGAACAAAGTGCTGAAACTTTTAAGTTAGATAATCTGGTGCGACCAATTCCGTTTAGATCCGGCCAGGAAATAATTCCAGAACAGTTTGTATCTGAACTGAAACAGCTGCTGGAAAAAATGAAAAACCGCACCAATGTTCGGGTACACTTTATTGGTCATACTGATAACGATGTATTAAGCATCGCATTAAAAGCAAAATATACTGACAATATTGGTCTGTCACGGGCACGTGCTGAAACCACCGCAGAATTTTTTCAAAGAGCACTCGATTTACCGCCGGAATCTATTTCCTATGATGGGGTCGGTGCCTCACAACCCATTACCAGTAATGACAGCGCAGCAGGAAAAGCAAAAAATCGTCGAGTTGAAGTGCAGGTATGGTATGACGAAGTTAAGGAATATGCTATTGAAAAAGAAGTGGTGGTAGCAGCGCAAAAACTGAATCGGATTAAAGTTTGTCGCAAAGAAACAGTATGTAAATTACGTTATAAAAAAGGCACGGCGAAACGCGCCCGATTACGTAACCTGGTTCCACCTTTACGCCTGGAACTGGGCCAGTCTGAAATTCCAGCTGAATTTATTCGTCAGATAAATGAAGTGTTAAAAAATTTACGGGGTAAAAAAAATCTTCTGGTACGCTTTATCGGGCATACAGATAATCTGCCATTAACAGATCGCCAGCAGCGCATTTATGGTAAACATCTTGCGTTATCTAAAGCGCGAGCAAGACGTGTGGCTTTGGGTGTGGCTGATGCACTGGGTTTACCAAACACGGCGGTGGGCAGTGACGGTCGAGGTGAAACGCGACCGGTTTCATCGAATGATACTGAAAAAGGCCGTTCATTAAATCGACGTATAGAAGTTGAGTTCTGGCATGATGATCCTTTTCAGGATTTTACAGCTGAGGCCCAGGCCTGCCCTGAAAAATCATCAGCAGAAATAATTACGTTAAACTATGACCCACCAACCGGGCCAATACAGGCCATTCGTTTGCAACAGGGACAGCCGATTATTTCACCAAACTATACAAATCGCTTAAGAAAATTATTAGACGGAATATCTGATCGCACCAATGTGCGCTTGAGCTTTATTGGTTATACAGATAATAAACGTTTATCTCGACGTACTGCCATGGTCTATGGCGATGATATTGGCTTATCAACCGCACGTGCACAGAAAGTAATGAAAATAATTCAGCAAGAGCTGGGCCTGGAAGATAAGCAGGTTGTGTTTGAAGGCAGGGGCTTTGTGCATTCTAAAGATGTTGCCAACACCGGTTTTTTACAGGTTGATGGTTCGCGAGTTGAAGTACAGATTGTGTATGATGAACTGGCCATTCTTGAAGAAGAGGAAGGCCTGGATATTACCCGTATAAATCGAGAAACTTCTGCCCATACCCCTTACTCACTTAATCTGATGCGTATATCCGTAGACGGTGAACCGATTCATGACCCTTATAAAAATATTGCAGATTTACAGCGTTGCACAGATGTTGCACTTGAAAAAGCTAAAATTCAGTTTAAATTTGATAATTTAAAATTAGAACCGCGACTGAATATTACCGCCTGGCCGAATAGTGTGCGCTATGCGGATATTGCGGAAACCGAAGAACTGGAAAACAAGGTTTATTTTAAAGCGTATAGTAACTACCGCGACTATATAGCAAAAGCAGAAATTCGAATTTTTGAAGATGAACAATCGACTCGAGATACCGCGCTTGTTGTCATTCCAGTAGATAAAAAAGGTAATGCTGAATGGTTGGCAGGTTATGAAGATTTTGTCGGCCCCACTAGAAAATTAAAATATCTGCTGCGTGTTTACGACAGTAAAAATAACTATGATGAAACCAGGGCCTTACCCTTATGGTTACTGGAAAACTTACATGAGAAAGACCAGGAAGAAGGTGAAGCCACTGAAGCGCTAAATATAGAGAAAGAATTATTAGTTGGTTATGGGGAAACGCACCTGCACAGACAAACTATTCCATTACGGGGTGGTACGGTCACCGTGAATGGAGAGAAAATACCTGAAGGTCATTCGGTCTGGTTAGCGGGCAGGAGGCTACCTGTTAATGAAGAAGGAGAGTTTGTAAGTGATGAAATTTTCCGACCCGGTTTACATACCGTAGAAGTGGCGGTGCTTGATAAGGAAGGTAATGGGGAGTTATTTTTACGTGAGCTTGAGTTAAAGAAAAATGACTGGTTTTATGTGGGTGTTGCGGATGTCACTTTAGCTAAAGATAATACCAATGGCCCGGCAAATTTGGTTACCAAGGATGATACCCATTATGAAAATGAATTGAACACGGATGGTCGACTCGCATTTTATGTTAACGGTAAATTTGATTCGGCCTGGCAATTGACCGCCAGTGCAGATACCCGTGAAGGGCCCATCGATGAAATCTTTACTAACTTTATGGAAAAAACACCGGATGCTTTATTTAGAAGATTAGATCAGGATTATTATTACCCAACCTTTGGTGATGATAGTACCGTTGTTGAAAATGCGCCTACCTCCGGTAAGTTCTATATCAAAACCCAGCGTCAATCTGATTACGCCCTGTGGGGTAACTTTATCGCTGAGTATGTAGATACTGAATTAGCTCATATCGATCGAGGTTTATATGGTGCAAAAGCGCATTTTGAAACTAATGGGGCAACTGCTTTTGGTGAAAAAACATTTATGATCGATGCATTCGCAGCTGAACCAGGAACCATTAGCGGACGAGATGAATTCAGGGGCACCGGTGGCTCCTTATATTTCTTGCGACATCTGGATATTTCGGTAGGCTCTGATCGCTTACGCATTGAAGTAAGGGACAAAGATTCAGGAATCGTTCTGGGTGTAAAACAATTAGTACCCGCACTGGATTACGATATTGATTATATACAGGGGCGAGTTTTATTAAGCACTCCATTGTCTTCTACAGCAACGGATAATCTAATAGTCGATAGTGGTTCTTTAAGTGGTAACCCGGTTTATTTAGTTGCGCGTTACGAATACACCCCGGGCTTTGAAGACCTGAAAGATGTTGCCGTAGGTGGGCGTACCCATTACTGGATTAATGATCATTTAAAAGTCGGTGCAACGGTAAGTTCCCAGGAAGAGGTAGGCAATAAAAGCAAACTGAATGCCGTTGATATAACCATTCGTAAAAATGCGGGCACCTGGATAAAACTTGAGGCTGCGGAAACGGAAGGTGTAGGAAGTGACGCCCTGAGTTCAAGTGATGGTGGTTTTAATTTCAGTGAACTGGATACGGGTTTAAGTGCGGACACCATAGCCAGTGCGTTTCGTATGGATTCAAAATTACGTTTTACCGATGTAATAGACGGACTCCGGGGTGATATGACTCTTTATGTGCAGGACAGGGAAGCGGGTTATTCAGCACCGGGGCAGTTAACCCCAAATGCAATTCAACAGTATGGAAGTACTTTAAATGTGCCGCTTACCGAATCTATTAATATGAATTTTAAAGCGGATGTTAAGGATCAGGAAGATTCACTGAAAACTGAAAGTGCTGATGTAAATGTAAACCTCCGCCTCGGTCCCAGTTGGACGATTAGTAGTGGTATTCGCATTGATACCCGTGAAGATAATTCAACTGAGGTAGTGGCGACACAAACCCAGGGTAATAGAACCGATCTTGCGGTTGATGCAACTTATAACTCACAGGATAACTGGACTGCTTACGGGTTTGCCCAGGGTACAACGAATACAACCGGAACCCGTGAAGAAAATAATCGTGTAGGCACTGGCGCTTCCGTGCGCTTAACTGAACGCTTTAATCTTGAAGGTGAAGTCTCTACGGGTGACACGGGCACCGGTGCCCGATTAGGTACGGATTATTTAGTCAGTGATCGAACCAATATATATATGAGTTATGCGCTGGATAACGAACGATCAGATAATGGCGTGCGAGCACGAAGAGGTAATATGGCCAGTGGATTTCGCACGCGTTATAGCGATACCGTCAGCATTTATGGTGAAGAACGCTATGCCCATGGTGATGTGCCCACAGGCTTAACCCATGCCCTGGGTATAGATATCGCACCAAATGATAGTTGGAGTTATGGCGCAAGTGTAGAGGCCGGAACCCTTGAAGATAAAGAAACCGCTGCGCAAACTGAGCGGCTGGCACTGGGGTTTGTTTTAGGTTATGAAAATAATGCGGTCAGGTATACGGGGGCTGTTGAGTACAGAGACGATACCGTACAAAATATTGATTTAACTGATTCTGAACAGAAAGCCTGGTTATTTAAAAATACTTTCCGCTATCAGGTCAGCGCAGACTGGCGCTTCATAGGTAAACTAAATTACTCTGACAGCGAGAGTTCACAGGGTAATTTCTACAATGGCGAGTTTAAAGAATACGTGATTGGTTATGGTTATCGCCCGGTACGCAATGATCGCTGGAATACATTATTTAAGTACACCTATTTCTTTAATGTGCCATCATCAAGTCAGGTGTTAGTTGATGGTCAATCAGCCGATTTATTGCAGAAGTCAAATATCTATTCGATTGATACTATTTATGATTTAAGTCGTCGCTGGAGTATTGGTGGTAAATATGCGTTTCGTTTAGGAGAACTGGCGCAGGATAGAGTTGATCCTGAGTTCTTTGAAAGTCGAGCCAGTTTGTATGTGTTGCGTTTAGACTGGCATTTTGTGCATCGCTGGGACGCATTAATGGAATATCGTTTGTTAGACTTACCCGATGCAGAAGATAGAAGGGAAGGTTCCCTGTTAGGTATTTATCGTCATATCGGTAAAAATATTAAATTTGGTGTAGGTTATAACTTTACTGATTTTTCAGATGATTTAACCGACCTTGATTATGATAGCCAGGGGGTCTTTATTAACCTGGTAGCGAAAATGTAGTTAGTGTTAGCTCTCATTCTGAACTGCTTTGTGCGTCGCAATATTAAGCTTTTGTCATAGAGACAGAGAGAAAAAATTTTGTAGGGTGAATCAAGCGAAGCGGGTTCACCGCTATTACGGAGTCAGGTGAATCCGCTTCGCTTGATTCACCCTACGCATAATAAACAGAGCTTTGGTTTTTTAGTCCTGTTATGTGATGATAATTCAGTGTTCAACCAATAAAAGTATCAGGCACTTTACGCTTAACCAGGGCCTCAAGTAAAGCCAGTTCAACGTCGGTATGGTTTAACATACCCGTATCCACAATACACTTACCATTTTCAGGGTAAGCGCCAACAAATCAGCATAACTAATCTCCACCCACTTTCGATAACTTAACATTCCAGGGTAATAGTTCTTCAAGCTTCTCAACGGTATCAGCATCTGCAATATTTTCTAAAATATGTCGAATA